>Ga0302200_10000013_pt1 | contig 248408 bp, 209 predicted proteins | sample II_Bog_N3_1_FD_194585 | JGI IMG/M metagenome (GOLD analysis project Ga0302200, IMG submission 194585) | Peat permafrost microbial communities from Stordalen Mire near Abisko, Sweden - II_Bog_N3_1 | ecosystem: Environmental > Terrestrial > Soil > Wetlands > Peat | place: Sweden: Abisko...
CGGTCATAGTCAGTGTGATAGTCGCACCATGCGCTATTTCATTAGCACTGAATGTATACGTAGGTGTAGCAGTAGTAGAGCCTGCTGTGATGCTGCCCGGGCTGCCTGATGTGCTGCTCGATGTCCACAGTATCGTGCCATTGGTAGCAGTATAGCCTGATGGTACGGTATAAGTAGATGATGTGGTCGCACATACGATCGCAGATGTCGTGCTGCCCGGTGTGGCTGCTGTAGCTCCGTACACATTGATCGTGAAGGTACTGGTGGCCGGCCTACAGCCTCCTACGTTAGAGACTGTAATGGTCAGCGTGATCGTAGCACCGTTAGTTATTTCATCAGTACTGAATGTATATGTCGGTGTATATCCTGTCGCACCCGCTGTGATACTGCCCGGTGTACCTGATGTACTGCTGGATGTCCAGAGTACAGTACCATTGGTCGAACTATAGCCTGCCGGTACAGTATAGCTACCGCTAGTCGCGCCGCAGACATTGGCTGAGGTGGTAGAGCCGTCAGTTTCAGTAGGAGCACCATATGCATTGATCGTAAATGTAGTAGACGATGTACAGCCTCCCGGATTGCTGACGGTCATGGTCAGTGTGATCGTAGCCCCGTTTGCTACTTCATCCGTACTGAATGTATAGGTAGGTGTCGTTCCTGTCGCTCCTGCTGTGATGCTGCCCGGTGTACCTGATGTACTGCTCGATGTCCAGAGTATAGTGCCCCCGGTCGAGCTGTATCCGGATGGCACAGTATAGGTGGCGTGAGTAGCCGCACATAGATTGACTGATGTCGTACTGCCAGGTGTGGCAGTGGTGCCCGGATAGGTAGTGATAGTGAAGGTAGCAGTAGCGGATGTACACCCTGCCACGTTTGATACCGTCATGGTCAATGTGATCGTCGCACTATTGGCTACTTCATCAGGGCTGAATGTATACGTAGGTGTATAGCCTGTCGAGCCTGCTGTGATGCTGCCCGGTGTGCCTGATGTACTGCTGGATGTCCAGAGTACAGTACCATTGGTCGAGCTGTAATCTGAGGACGGTACTGTATAGCTAGGTGTGGTCGCTGCACACACATTGGCCGATGTGATACCACTGGCTGTAGCCGTAGGTGCTCCGTATGCATTGATAACAAATGTGGTCGTAGACGATGCACATCCTGCATTGCTTACCGTCATGGTCAGTGTGATAGTAGCACCGTTTGCTACTTCATCCGTACTGAATGTATAGGTAGGTGTAGTAGTGGTAGAGCCTCCTGTGATGCTGCCCGGTGTGCCTGATGTGCTGCTACGTGTCCAGAGTATAGTGCCATTGGTAGCACTGTAGCCACCAGGTACGGTATAGGTAGGTGATGTAGCTGCACATACGATCGCAGATGTCGTACCGCCCGGTGTGGCAGCGGTAGCGCCGAATGCATTTATTGTAAAGGTAGTCGTAGCGTCAGCGCAATATGGATTCGACACGGTCATCGTCAGTGTGATCGTAGCACCGTTCGTTTGTTCATCAGTGCTGAATGTATATTGAGGTGTGTATCCTGTCGAGCCTGCAGTGATGCCGCCAGGGCTGCCTGATGTACTGCTGGAGGTCCAGAGTACTGTGCCGCCACCGCTGGAGCTATAGCCGGATGATACAGTATATGTAGCATTAGTAGCTGCACATACATTGGCAAATGTCGGACTGCCCGGTATGGCTTGATTGGTCGGGCTGATGGTAATCGTACCCGAGGCGACTGTACCGGAGCAACTGCCGCTTGTTTCGACAAAATAATTAAATGTTCCATTTACTGTCGGTGTACCGCTTATGGTATAGGTCAAGCCACTTAGACTGCCGGTGATACCCGCAGGCAGACCGATCGTAGAAGCACCGGTGGCGCCACCACTTAGTGTATATACTATATTAATAGGCAGTGGGGTACCCTCGCAGAACTCAGCCTGATTGTCTGAGCCTGCTGCCGATGTGAGCGTAATGATCTGGTTTGGCTCTACGGTGATACCGATCGCGCTGGTAGTGGTGCTGTTGCAACCAGTACCACTCGATGGTGTGAACACACAATAGTAGTAGTACGGTCCACCCACCACACCTGTACCTCCAGGTCCGGGTAGGGCCGTGGTAACGTTAGAAGTAGACAGGGTATATGTGGTCACAGCATTAGATGCCAGGCCTGAGCCGCTGGCACCAGAGATCGCCGAGCCGCCTGTAGTGCTATTGGTAGTAGCATTATAATACCACTGATAGCTGAATGTACCTCCCGATACACTATTGGTAGCTGCTGCGGACAGGGTCGATGCTACGCCCTGACATGGGGTATTGCTGCTGGCGCCCTGTGAGAATATGGTCGGCTGTGCATCTACGATCACCTGAGCATCATTCAGTGGTGATGGAGCACTGGTACAGCCGCTGCCCGTAGCGCTGATCACGCAGTAATAGTATTCTGTGCCGTTAGCCGTAGTAGGCGGTGTAAACGTCAGTGTCTGTGCACCGCTGCCGGAGCCCAGAGATGCGCCGCCACTATTAGCGTTAGATCCTACAGAGTACCACTGATAGCTCACTGTGCCGGTTCCGGCATTAACGACGCTCGTAGTGATATTTGTCGGAGTAGCGCCGTTGCAGTCCGTCTGTGAAGACGGACTTGGAGCTGTCAGGCTTGGTATAGCTACTACTGTCACTGATGCCGTCGCTGAGTTATACGTAGTACAGCCGCTGCCGGTAGCCGTCATGACACAGAAGTAATAGAGTGTTCCTATGGTACTGGTCGGTGGTGTATAGCTCAGTGTCTGTGCACCGCTGCCTGCGCCGAGGTTCGTGGCGCTGCTTGTTGAGTTTGAGTTTGTTGTATTAGACCACCACTGGTATGTGATCGTGCCCGTGCCGCCACTCGCGCTCGTAGTAATAGCTGTCGATGCACCATTCTGACAAACGGTCTGTGAAGACGGACTTGGAGCTGTCAGGCTTGGTATAGCTACTACTGTCACTGATGCCGTCGCTGAGTTATACGTAGTACAGCCGCTGCCGGTAGCCGTCATGACACAGAAGTAATAGAGTGTTCCTATGGTACTGGTCGGTGGTGTATAGCTCAGTGTCTGTGCACCGCTGCCTGCGCCGAGGTTCGTGGCGCTGCTTGTTGAGTTTGAGTTTGTTGTATTAGACCACCACTGGTATGTGATCGTGCCCGTGCCGCCACTCGCGCTCGTAGTAATAGCTGTCGATGCACCATTCTGACAAACGGTCTGTGAAGACGGACTTGGAGCTGTCAGGCTTGGTATAGCTACTACTGTGATCGTAGATGTGCTGGCTGAGCCTGTACATTTTCCATTATTGCTTACTGTACATTTTATGACTACAGTACCCGCCCCGCCGAAAGTAGCCGTAGGATTAGAGGCGGTGGCACTGCTAAAGGTACATGTCGCTGTACCAGTAAGAGTAGCCGTCCAAGCATATGGAGTAGAGCCTGATGCATCTACATATGCGGTGGTGATCGCATAGTTAGGAGACACATAGCCTGCACACACAGTGACAACGCCACCAACACCTGTACCACTGCTTAGTGAGACTGTCGGTGTTGAATATTTGTAATCTAGAACTGATGAAGTATTATTACTGGTCCATGTGCCACAAGTAATAGCAGTAGTCCGATATGTACCCAAGGTAATACTTGTATTGGTCCCGGATCCCCAACCGATGTAGGGAGATGTTTGACCAGTACCGGCAACTTCTATATCTGCAGCGGTGATATCAGAACCAGCTGTAGCTACCTCAAAATCATAATACGTGTGTGCTACAATGTAGCCGGAAGTATTAATGGTGACTTGTGAACCTGAGCCACAGGCACCTGCCTCGACCCAGGTGCCACAGGTAGTAGAAGGCGCCACTGTGCCATTATTAGCAGCATCAGTTCCAAGGTTATATCCCGTACCGCTGTTAGAGCCGGGACACTGCGCCTTCATGTCCGTATAGCTACCCGCTACGATGAGGAGGCTGAGGCAGAAAAAAAGAACCCTTCGTGACATGGCGTCAGAAGGGGCAAATCTATTTGACCATATGCGTGCGATCGCCGTGCAGCACGAACCGGGTGTCAGAGTCAGCGTAGAGGTCTTTTTCATCGTAAGGGCTTTTAACAATAAACTAAAATATATATAGAAATATTCAAATAAAATATTTCTATTAAATTATTTCCTTAGGTCCGGGTTGGGTTGTCATAGTTACAAAAAAAAATCCGTTATAAAAAATGAAACTATTTCCTAAAAAAAACGTACACAGGTAGTTAACAAATTAACAAAAATTAAACCAAACTCGATTTCATTATCTTAAATATTAATAATCAATTAATTATACGATAGTCGAATTTATCCATTGATTTGGCATTGTATCCATATTTAGACAGCACTGTCGTATTAAAAATTTTCGCCTTACCCATATTTAACCATTTGTTAATGACCTAAAAAGCACCGGTCCTGCTCTGTCAGGCATTTTATGCTGCCGGGTACCAATGGTCCTTCATTTTACTTCTTCGTCCATTTTTCATCATTATCCACATTACGTAATCTAATTCAAAAAAGAAAAATAGCAATAGGGCATCGATTCTTTTTTGTCATATCGGGACCGGAAGATAGCGCTTTCATAACTTCTTTCGCTGTCCGGACACCTGCACTAATTTACTTATATACAGAGGCATACGATGAATATCACAAGGTGTTTCGATAGGACTGCGATATACATCCGCATACTTGTAAAACACAAATCTCACTTTGTGAAAAAAGCATCGATAAAACCGATATCCACATGACCTTTGTCATATGTTAAATCACATAAAAAGTATTTTTAATTTATTGACCTCTCCGTTATTCGCTTGTATCATGGCGTGTTTCCACTCTAGACACCTCATATACGTGGCATTTAGATTCGTGAAGACGCGATGCGAGGTATGGGAGATTAAGCTGTTTTTTAGCATTTTTGATTAATTCATGAACGGTCATACAGATCTGATCATTTTTTCCTGCTTGCAAGTATCACTATAATTGGCTATATTTGTATTTAGTAATTAATAAAAGCAAATTAAAATTTAATTATGCATAAAATTATTTTAAAATACCAATCCTAGGCAATAATATAGTTGGATGTACGAAAAATAATCATTGTCTATAAACGTCTAATTATCTCCATCAAAGATACAATATTTATTCCATTGCGCAAATCCATTGCGTAGTGTAGGAGTATCTTTGTTCTATAATTAAAGACAATGATACAGGTAGCCACATTCTTAAAATTCAAATCACTTATTGACATGCTAAATGTACTGCCAACCGATACGGCTTGCAGGGAGTATTTAGAGAATGTAATTTGGGGCGGTGTTCCTACCTGTTCTCACTGTGGCTCACAACATTCATACACTTTAAAGACTAAAGGTGTAGCGAAAGGAATGTACAAATGTATTGACTGCCAACAAAGATATACCGTGACTGTTGGCACTATGTTTCACGGCTCACATGTCCCGCTTAAAAAATGGTTCATGGCTATCTATGTTTTCTCTTTACACAAAAAGGGCATCAGCTCTTATCAGTTAGCTAGTGATTTGGAATTGACACAAAAAACAGCTTGGTATTTATTGCACCGTATCCGTTTTGCATTCAAAGCAGAATTGAACATAGATACCGATAGCGTTGTTGAAATAGATGAAACATTTGTAGGCGGTGAATCAAAGAACAAACATGAGATTAAGAAAGTAAGAAACGAAAGAGGCGGTACTGTCAGCACTAAAGTACCCGTATTAGGCATTTTGGAGCGCAATGGGGACGTTAAAGCAATTGCAGTGCCGGATACTCACAAAAACACTTTGCTACCTGAGATATTCGCTACTGTAGAAGATGGAGCGGTTATAATGACAGATAGTTTTCCTGCTTACAAGGGACTTGATAAAAGATATTGCCACTTGTCAGTTAATCACAGTGAGGGCGAATATGTCAAAGGACTTGCACACACTAATAATATTGAAAATTTTTGGAGTCACATGCAAAGGGGAATTATCGGAATCTATCACCACGTAAGCCCAAAACATCTTGACCAGTATTGCCATGAGTTTTCATATCGCTATAACGTTCGCAAACAGACTGTAAGCGAGAAATTCAATGTTTCTTTGGTGAACTCTAGGAGGCTTACATACTCTACCCTGATAGGCAAAGTGGCTTAATTTGTTACATTTGGGGCAACCAAACCCAATGTGATGACCGAAGAAGAAAAAGTATTAATCACAAACGACTTATTGAGCCGTTTCCCTGCATATGGAGAATTTGATTTAGTCCTTATTAAAAAGCCGATTGTCATTACCAATACAACGGAAGCAAGAGAGGTTATTAAAACATGGGAGCAAACAGCAGCAGAGGCTTTACAGGAAGGTGCTAGATTTATAAAAGAACAGCAAATAATACAAGAATTAATTTTTGGAGGTTTTGTCATTAATAGGCACGACATTAAGGCTGAAGGAAAAATATATAGGCAGCTTACAGATAGAGGCCGAGAGTTAAAAGAAATGGGTTCTATGGAAGCATTTAATCTTTACGTTGAGAGTAGAAATCGTAGAAAGAGGCTCCAAGACCAAAGGACGGAGCGTCTTTACTGGATAAACTTTTGGATTGCAGTTGGAGCGATTTCCGCAGCACTTTATTATATTCTTGAGATTTTACGGATTCAATATCATTTAGGTTTGCCGAACCATGTATTTTTCCAATAAGCCCCTTGAAAAATTTAACTATTACATTCATGATTATTGTCTTAATTTTATAGTATGGATAAGCCGAAAAAATCTAAAAAGGTCAAGACCGAAAGACCGCACGGATTGCCTGATGCTGAGTTTGCGAAAAAATGGGATAATGGCGTGTCGGTTGACTTTGCCAATGCTATCAGGACGGTGGCTAAAACGCCCCCAATCAAAGCCCCCACTAAATAGATTTTTCTTTTCATAATACATCCAACTATATTATTGCCCAATCCTATATATGTTTAAGTGATACATAATAAAGAATATAGCGTTTTGGCACTAGTGGCACCTATAGGGTCAAAAATGAATTTTTTATATGTATAACTGAAAAAATCAGCACACGATATTAGGAGATCAGGGGGGTGCACCGGGGACTAATTGGATAGAAAAAGCACAATGCAATTGGATACCGGAAATAGTAAAAAAGGTGGCAGATACAGTTGAGTTTTTTGCTAACAAAAAGACAAATGGCAGAAAGGGACTTCGGATAGTTTAACGTCCAAAAAAGATTGACCAAGGATTAGGAACATATGATGCCATATATTAAAGCCAAAATTCGAATCACACCTAAAAAATATCTAACTTAAATTTAAACAACCTCTTAAGGATTAAAAAAAATATCTTAATGCCTTAATTCAATCCCAATTATTTTATAACTTTGAATAAACTATACATCATGACTAGTGAAGCTAGTACAATAAAGGGCAATGACTTTTTTTTTAATTTCATCGAAGTACCAATCGAAAACATCTCAGAATCAGGTGACCTGATCCGAAAACTCAAAACCGGAGAATTACATGGTTTCGTACTCAGGAATCTTTTCTCGTCAAATGAAATAGCTGAAATACTAGCAGCTATAGCTAAGCCAATAGAGGAAAATGCGATGATCACACCATATGGGAAAATGTATCCGGTCCCCTTTGCCACCATTTCAAATGCAGAAGAAAAGCTTGATAACTATTATAAATCTCTTGATCACATATACGAGCTGACGGACAGGGTTCCCATAGTCAAGCTAATGCGCGACAGACTTGCCTATTGTTTTAAAGCAGTGGGCAAAAACTATAAAGTAAGTGTACCAATCAACAAAATAAAAAATCGACCTGTTTCCGAGGGTACTTTTAGAATATTTTTTAAAGACAAAGGGGGGCTTTTCGTTCATTGCGGCAATCTCTTTCAGCAACAGACAGAGTATTACTATTCTCTTCTGGCAAATGATGTCGATCTCAATGATCAGTTGAGCTATTTCCTCAATCTCCAGAATACAGAAGTCGGAGGAGAACTGACAATCTATAACATGACATGGAAAGATGTGATTGGCAAAGCCACACCTACAGAGAATGAGTCTGTCATCGATGCAAAAGGAAATACGATCTATCTGAAGGATGTAAGACAGTTTACCGTAAAACCCCTGCCTGGTGATATCCTGGTTTTTTCGGGGGGGCCTATCTGGCATAGGGTAGAAAACATCAAAGGGGATACTCCTCGAATTACCTTTGGCGGATTTCTCAATTTCTCAAAAGATGAAAAGGAGCTTTTTTACTGGTCCTGATCTTCTATTGTGAAGCAGACTAATCGGTAAAGTTGTCACAAATCCAAGCCCACTAAAGTGGTTTTTTTTAACCGCTTACTTATTGCATTGAAATTAATGTTGAAATAGATATTACTCATTTCTCCAACCTTATTATTCCTGTTGACTACCTGATTTTGCCCTGACCATTCATCTCCCAAATAAATTCCCGGGCCCTGCCGATAGACGCTAACTATCTGATTGTCCATATCTTCACATGAAAAACTGTAGTACTTAGATTTTTTGTGCGTGAGCCTCATGCAAAAAACCACGCGGTCCTTATCAGAATCGTTGGCAGTCGCGTTATGGATCAGTCTCATATCAAATAATACCATCTGACCTGCTTTGAGGTTGAGGACTTTTTTTATACTATTAAACTCCGAGGAGTAATCGAAAAACGGCCAGTTTATTGCTTCCAGATAGATACTATGAGAAAATTTATGGCTTCCTTCTATCAGGCAGAAAGCTCCGTTACTTTCATTCACATCCATCAGAGGGCACCATATGCCATAGTGAGGTTCCAAATGGGTATTGATCATCAGCGAGGCGTCCTGATGCCACAGTAAATCGCCTGCCGAATGCGCATACTTTATAAAATAACTGGCTATCGGTATTTGATAATTTTCCAGATATTGATCCAATCTGGATTGCACTCTGTCAATAATAAATTTGTGTATAAAACGTCTGAAGTCCAAAGTCGAGTGCTCCATGGAAGTAGAGCGGCCAATGGTCGTTTCCGGTGCTTTGAACTTACTATGGTATTCAGCTTTTAAAAATTTGACCTGATCCTGATCCACCAGATCGAGGACCACATACCCATACTGATCCATTCCTTTTTGAATTTCTTTGTTCTTCAGTATATGAAGTTGCCTTGGTTCAAAATCAAGTTCTTGTCCGAATGCCCCTTTATATTTCTCTAACAGGTCAAGGGAATTGATACGCCTATTATCCGTTGTATCAATTGGAGCTATCTCCTTGCTAAGAGCAGGTTCGGGCACACCGGCATTTTCGAGGGTACTTAATGAAGTGAGAAAAATCTCCGAAGTGATACCATAAATCTCAGTGCAATTGTGCTTAGGATCCTTATGGCAATATATCAAGGGAGCTGTTTTTTTGTAAATGCTTATGATGGCTGAAATCCGGTTGTGATTTGAAGTGTTGGGATAGGAAGCATGAAAGAGGGAATTGTGAAAAACAAGAGCCTCTCCGGGAGGAATCACCATATCTACAACATAGGGGCGCAGGCTATCATCTGTGACTATGTCAGGTATACCATAGCTACCTGAGCGATAGTTGTGATAAAAATGATGGCTCCCCGGCAATACAAACATCCCCCCATTGGCAGGATGTGACAGATCCAGAGGGATCCAGATCTGATAACTTGTATAATGACTTTCGTCGACGATATTCCAATCCTGGTGCAAATGCAGTTCTGTCGAATTATTTGCCTCTTTCACCATAAATCCGCCCATGAAGAAGTCGAAATCTGAAAACGATTTCGCAAGCGCCGGCATGAGTAGCTCTTTCAGTGCATTGCTCAATTCACAGTTTCTATCCCCGCCTATTTTGCTATGGCTGGCTATGAGTCCACTTACATTGTTGTCTATTGAGAATTGTTCATAAAGGGCTTTGATGCCAGCTATCTGATCATGCGTAAACAGAGGTACTACACAAAACCCCATTTCGTCCAACGCTTTTTCATAGTCCACATCTTTGATCAGCAGATCGGGTTTCATATATTATTTTTAAAATGACTTAAAATACAGCAGTTTCGCTTTTGTAAGTAGGTCAAGATGAGGTTCCTTTTTGACCCAGGATTTGAATGTTTGCTCTGAGACGGGTTCATAGCAATATGAAATCGTGTCAATCTGTTTGGCATATTTCGGTCGACCATCGGGGTTGAAATGATAGTAATCCTCTGCTTTCATCAGGTACTTCTCTATCCTAGAACTATCTCCCTCCGGCATATAGTGATAATGTATATCTGCACCTTCAGTACAAAAACCCATAATGATCGCTACTCGGGGCTGACCAGTTAGATTGACCGAGGAACCATGCAAAACCGAATGATTGATCACGACACATTCTCCAATCTCTGTTTCTATATCCGTGAAGAGTTCTCTGATAGTATCCAAATAGGGAAGAAAGGGCCGAGGATAATCAGGCACGACCCTCAGTGTCTTGCTTATCCGATGGCTCCCTTTGAAAACCCTCAACTGGCCACTATTGCGATCAGTTTTCTGCAATGGAATCCAAAGATTGAATGAACAATGTTCCGGTTCATTTACAAATGTAAGGTCCTGATGTGGCATCAGCTCTGTTTCATCTCCGCTATCCTTGATCAGGAAGTTTGAAATTAAAGTCTGATAATTCTGAAAAGTGGCCTTCACTTGATCCATGATGGTGTCCTTCAGCAGCTTATCGATTGCCATTAGCAAGTCCGCATTTCCTGTTTCTACAGAAGAGTATAAGGCATGGCTTTGCAAAGTGGCCTCATGCTCTGATTGCACTTTGTCATAATAAGTACGCAGTTTTTCAATCTGAGTAGGGCTGAATAATTTCAATTTTACATACCCTTGGCTCTCAAATTGCGATTGTAACTTCTCTTCTTTAAATACTTGTAACATTGTTAAAATTACTTATTACTCCAAATATCCCCATTCATCATATTGATAATAACTCCCTAACCTGCTGTACAAATGATCTGGAAGGCAGCATTGCGCGCAGTTCATCCGAAGTCACTGGCAGGTAATCGAAAGTCTCCGTTTCAATCAAATCTCCCGCTACAGGAGGTTCTCCTTTGGTAAAATGCAGATACGCCTCTTTGGTCATTTTATATTTTTCCACTATTGTCGTACTATCTTTCTTCAGAAAATACATCAATAGCTCTGCCTCGGAGGGATACGCGGCCATGACCGCTGCTACGCGTGGATTCTCAGTCAGATTGGGATATGAGGCATGGATCAGTCTGTGATCAAAGATAAATGCTTCGCCTTTGCGGGAAGGATAATCTTCGAGAAGTTCCCCCAATCGTTCTTTTACTCCTTCGAATGGCCATGCATAAGCATGTGTTGGACGCAGAATGTGCTTGAATCTGTGACTGCCGTTTATGAACCGCATGCAGCCGTTTCTCTGATCTGTATCCTGCAGCGAGACCCAGACACTGATACTGGTGAATCTGCTCTCGTCCACGAAAGATGTGTCCTGATGTATTGGGGTAACGGACTCAGGTCCTGTTTGCTTGATCAGAAAATTTCCAAAAAGGAGTTTATAATCACAAAGGTACTTATCCATTTCTGGAGCGAAGACTGAGGCTATCGCTTCGTCCGCTTTTTGGATCAGTCTGTAATCATTGCTATGACTGGTAGTCGTAAAAGGCAGTCCTATCTGTTCATGCTCCACCTCTAGGGACTTATACCCTAATAGTAGCTCATCTGTCTGAGCGGCAGTGAGCAGAGGGACGCGAACTAAGCCGTTTTTGTCAAATTCCTCCTGCAGATGCTGTGTTTTGAAAAGCTGCTTCATAATTTAATCAGGAAAACAGTTTCTCCTTTATAACGTATAATTTTTTTATCCATGAGGGTGGCGACAGTAATGCGGTCTCCTCCCGAAGTATTTTGATAAAATCCGTACGGCTGATCTGCGGAAAATCCCATTCTATGTATCCCAATCGTTTTCCGTTCTCCGGTCTGGAGTCTTTTTTCAGATTTAGGAATGTCTCCATATCGAAACTGTATTTTTCGATTTTATCAGTGGCGGTGCCTGGTTCCCAATAGTGGAATATCCAGTCCGATTCTGCCGAGCGTATCGCTATGACAGCTGCCGCCCTGAGTCCCTTAGACAGATTGGGGGTGGCACCATGCATCACTGCATGGTTTATAACAATAGCCTCCCCGGCTCTTACAGGCACTTCTGTTATATTTTCTCTCAGCAGGTCCATGACCTGATCATAGGCTGTAGGGCATGATGGAGTAACTCTCAGAGAAGGGATATAGCGTTGTGTTCCTTTTATGAAAAACATATTGCCGTTATGGTGGTCTATATCATGAAGAGCCACCCATATATTGGCGCTGACAAATTTGCTTTCATCCACAAAAGTAGGATCCTGATGTATATTTGTCTCTGAACCTTCACCCGGTTGCTTAGTGATATAAGTGCACATCATCGGCTCGTAGTTCTGAAAATGCTGCTTCAACTCCGGGAGCAAAACTGACTTGAGCTGCATATCAATCGCCTTAATGAGATCGGGATTGTTTGTATGTGTGGTGGAATGATAGAGACCATGAATTACATCATGCTCTTTCTGATGGTCGATAAAATAGTCATATAGCAATTTCGCTTTTGCCTGGTCGAGTAGTTTTATTTTGGCGTAGCCATTCCTTTCAAATTGCCGCTGCAACTCAGGGTTCTGGAAAATGGGGGCTACTATACTCATTGATAAATGCTGTTACAAGTTTACTTAACGCAAGTTAAGCCATTTTGAACTAAGATGAAAGTGATTTTTCTCATCCTGTTGTTTCATAGAATAATAAGTTTTACTAATGCTTGTTCGAGTAGGTAGAAATATAAATATTGGCATTAGAATGCTTTTTTACCTCCGATTTTCTCTCATATCAGCAAACGCAGACTGTATTAAAATTTTATTCATGTACTATAAATTGCTTTAAATTCCATTCAAAAATATAATAATCAATAGTTTACGAATTAGTCAGAGGAGTCTGTGAAAACTGGTCTAAATTAAAATAGGCTGATTCTACTGGGTTTGGGGAATACGAGATTTGAGTATAAAATTTTTCGCGTCATAAATTTAAACAACTGCTTAGATGCTAAATTTATATTTGTTACATTTAGAATGGTTCCCAAAAAATGGATTCAAGAAAGAACATTAATATGGATAAATAATGACTGGAGAAATTCTAAAGATTATTAGTTCTCTCTTTTGGCAAACGAGACAATTGTCCGGCTATCATTATAAAACAGTGCTTAAGAAACTTTTTGACAAAAAATTAAACAGACTCTAATCATTCCTGAAGATATTCATATGCCATTATCAGCGCTGCTTACTGAACCAGATAGATATTTCCTGAAGGAAATAAGATATGAGGGCACGCACCCCAGATATTATGACCCAGATAGATTCCCCTGGGTAAAGGAATTAGAGGCAAATTATAAATCTATCATAGATGAGATAGAGGGCCTGATCGGAGGAGTCGAAGAGATGTCACCCAATTTGAATCCGCCTTACCTCAGCTCACCGGATGCCTGGCGAAATTTTTATTTTTTCAATTTCCGATGGTACAATCATAAAAATTGCCTGAAATACCCTCGCACTTTTGCCCTGATACAATCGATCCCGAACGTCTCATTTGCAGGCATCACGTTACTGGAGCCTCACTGTAAGGTTTTGCCTCACATAGGAGAGACGAATGCCATTATTCGCTGCCATTTGGGCCTGAAAATTCCGGGGCAATATCTTGACTGCGGCATACAGGTCGATGATGAGAAACGAGGATATCAGGAAGGTAAAATGCTCATGTTTAGTGATGCCCATATTCATACTACATGGAATAATACTGATGAGCGTAGATTTATGCTGATACTGGATGTGATCCAGCCCCAGTTTGTTGACAAGAGCAACTGGGTCTGCGCCAGCTCTCTAGCGGCTCTCACGATCAAATATTTTGATGAAAGGGTAAATCTTATAAAATCTATGCCGGATTTTATACTGGCCGTTATGCTGAATGCTTTCGCAATAATATGGTTTCTCTTTTTACCTATCCAAAAGCGATTCAGATTATTTTATAAATAGGCTGTATCTAATTATTTGAGGCGATGATAATAATCTACCAGCTGGCCTAGTATGCCTTTCTTTTTGTAAGGGTTAAAGCTTTCCATTTTTGAATCTACCCATTTGACGGTATCAGCAGGTAATGTCCGTATCAGAGAGTTTGTTTCCGGTCTTTGGTAGTTATTATACCTGAGATAGAATTCACTGTTATCGACGTGATATTCTTCAATGTCAGATGCCCCTTCTGGGATACAATAGTGAAAGAGATCAGCCTCTGCCGGGACCATAGATAGATTCAGTGCAGGTCTAGATCCTGCAGTTCTATTGGGCGGAGAATAATGCATTAAAGCATGGTCAAACAGGATGGCATGACCTGCCTTGACCGGTATGAGTGTACCATACTTTTCCACCCAAACCTTATCATGGGTATAGCTAGTTTGCTGAATACGCGGCCCCCTTATCTTGTCTGACAGCTTATGAGAGCCCTCTATTACACCCAGACAACCATTTTCTTGATCTGTGTTTATCAGTGGTATCCATGCAGCAAGACTTCGGAATTTACTTTCCTCAACATAGGTCCAGTCAGCGTGGAGAGGCATGAAATAGTCATTCATCCCATGTTTTATCATCAGGTTTCCAAAAATGGGCTTGACATTTTCTAAAACGGCAGCTAGTCGCGGAAATACAATATTTACGATGGCTTCGTGTACCCGGCGCTTATAATTGATCTCAGCACTAAAATGGGACGTATGAAAGGGTTGAGCATATTCATCAGTGTGCTGGACAAAGAGTTCATGCAATCCAGCAATGTCTGAACTGACGAGTGCTGGGATCTCCACGTATCCCTTGCGTTCAAAATCCTTCTGCAGCGTACTGTCTTTGAAGATATTTCTCATTTTATTGGGCTATAGGCTCGCCGATTATTGCCTGATTAGATACACTTTTTGCAGCAGCGGGATGGTTAACTGGTTTTATTCCATACATACCGCACAGAGATAAAAATTCCTGTTCACTCATTTGCGAGGTATCCCAATTCACGAAACCAATGCTTTTGCCTGTCTCCGGTCGACAAGTGCAATCGTGAAAGAAATTTTCAAAAGTTAATAGATAGTCATCCTCCTGTTCGATTAGTTCTATTGGATTTTTGATGTTGGACATATCTTTGTAGCAGGACAGGATGGATGCTTCTTCAGGAAAAATACCCGACATAATCACGATCCGATCTTGACCAGAGGAGTTGACGACCGAATTATGTACTAGACGATTGTCAAATAGAAGGATATCTCCGGCTTTCATCTCTATAGGCTGTAAATATTGCCGCACAGTATCGCTGATACTATCAAAAGCCTGTGGAAATGAAATGCCGCGATAGGGTGAAAACATTTTATGACTATGGGGCACGACACACATGCAGCCATTATCTGTCCCGGTATCCTGGAGCGGTATCCATATACTCAGGCAGGAATATTTCATTTCATCCAGACCGGTAGAATCCTGATGCAGAGAAAATTCACTCTCCGGCCCGCTCACCTTTACAATAAATGAATTGAGAACGGATTTATAGTCATTAAATAATTTGCCATATATAGGGTCGAGTATTTGCCCGATACCATTATGGACTTTATTTCTGTACAGCAGATCCCGCGAGTAGACGCTGTAGAACATGCCGCCATTGGGCTTTTCAAAGTGGTGCAGATCAGCGTAGAGATCATTCAGTTTCTGAATTTCAGCGCTGGTCAGGCGACCGACTATCTTATAGCCGACATCCTGCAGGGCTACTTCTGTTTCTGGGTCGTTGAGGTAAGGGCGTGAAGCAGGCTTCCAGGTAGTTTTAACTGAGCCTTTATTGCCAAATATTTTGCTCAAAAAGGAAGTGCCCATTTAGTAGAGGGTTGTATTTATTAATCTTTTATAAAGGTAGTAACATTTTTAGCTAAAAGCAAAAGCCACAGCCTTCCCAATTTCCCGGAAAGAGGGAACTAATTGTTGAGCATTTTTTTGTCAAAAGGAATACCCGATGCGGCTTTCTCTATAAATTCGTAGTCTTTAAGACTATCAGGATTATAGTACCCTGAAACTTTCCGGGCTAAAAACTTATTAAAGTCTGGCGAATAGTGCAATAAATCGACTATTGCAGGCTGACCATATTCAGTGAGAAGATTTGACAAATCCACGAGTTTATCGGACTCCTGCACCTGTTTATAGATCTCACTATAATTATGAAAATAGTTTTCTTTGAAACTTTTTTCGAATAATTCGCTTTGGTATTGCCGGGTATCATAATTATAAAAGACATTCGGTTGCAGAAAAGTTAAGACCTTGACATGATATAATTTACCTATTGCTTCCCGAAGGACCGCATTCTCTATTAGTTTATTGGCATATTTTTGATTGAACATACTATCATAAGCCAAAATCAGCTGTAACGGCTCGGTTTTCGATTCCTCTATGGATTTTTCCGGCATTATCAATTTGAATAATGGAAGATTGTAAATAAGGCGGACGTAATCATTGTTAGGGTGATTTTCGAACCGGTCCGCCATATCGAGAGTGTATTCGCTACCGTCATAGGGCGGCCCAACATTGAGGCCATCCATAAAAATCGCTAAACTCGGTCTATGCCCCAATCTCAGCAACTCCAGGAATTCGGCGGTTTCCTGATTAGCGTTATACCCACACACTGCATAGTTTTTTACAATAATGCAATAACCGTTATCCATATATTGTTTCATCAAAAGAGAAGGGAACGTATGCTCATCAGAAATTAAGGTCCCAAAAGTCGTACTGCCACCAAAACAAAAAATGGTTTTTTTCGAAAGGCACTCGGCAGCTAGGGTGACTCTGTTAGGAAGGTCAGCATTACCCTTTTGTATATTAAGGTGTTTGGACTGATAGGGAGATGAGTGAACCTCCTCGAGTCTTGGATAGTAGTCAAACTCTCTGCTGGATAGATATGTATATCTGATGTTGTCTACTATATTCTCCTCCATATAGGCTTTGTCTAAATTAAGCGCTGGATGAGGCGGGTGATATGCCTTTGGATTGATGACCTTATGCAGTTGAGTTGAATAGTCTTGAAATTTGTCATCTTCATGCAGGAACAATAGGCTGAGCAGATTGAGAACAATAAAGAAAAGTACTATAGCTCCGATAGTATAGGATGTAAATAGAATCGTTTTCCTGAGGTCACTGATACAATATCTCAAGGCATTAAGAATTTGATCTTTATTGTTAGTCGAGGATACTCTTAATCGATTAAAAAAGTGAAGTAACAAATACAAAATAGCAATACCAAGGATAATGGCCGCAGAGGGCCTTAACAGAAATCTTATAGAGAGCCAGGTACTACCTAAGTGTGGAAACCAGATTTTGATCTTGTCAGGTGAGGCCATCATCAAGCCACTGATCCAATTCAAATGAGTAAGGCATAGTATGCAGGCACATAGTATCGCCGTTATCGTCGCCTGAACCTGAAATTTATATCCTTTCATATAAAAATATCTCCGTAGACTTATTAATCATTTGGTTATGAGTGACTATCATGAACATACAAAAATCAAACCAAACATTTGCGAATTAAACAAACGCAGCATATGCTGAGCGGCGGTTAATGATTAATTGTTCCAAATGAGTAGCAGCAGTTTTCGTAAATGAAACCACAAAAAAGAAGCAAACTGAAAGAATAGATCTTTTTTGCTAAAAAGATATCTGACGACCGGAACTAAAATAACTACCGAAATATAAGAAATGCAAAGGATCTGAAGGGTGGCAATATGGGGATTCATCAATAACCAGAATTTTCCCAAGTGCGGATACCAGGTCATGATTTTATCCGTTGGAGAATTTCGGAGCCCATCGAGAATACCTGAATAAGTCGCAACTAGAAATCCACTCGCTGATACCACTGATATAACTATCAGCACCCTGTAAAGAAGTGATTTCATTTAATTTAAAACTCTTAATCGGATTATTGATTGCATGTAAAAAGTTTATTATAGCGAATGTAAGAAATCTAATCTAAACCTTCTTCGGCAATACTATTCTCAGTATGCAGTCCATTATTTTTCGAATGAAGTAGAATCCGGAGCCAGTTGATACACAAAATTGCCGGGTGTGATTTCAGTTATGGGTATATCTTTTATCAATTTGAAATCAAGGTCATATAAGGCTTTGTAATATTTTTCAATGAAACTGGCGAATTTTTCATTTGCAACAAATTTTATCCGGTCATGGTTTTTGTGAAAGGACATGCATGAACCTCTGTAATCAAGCGGGCTGCACCCGAATTTTGCCAAACACCGCTCTTGGGCAAATTTATAATACATGATCAGAAAGGTAGTTTCATATATACAGGATTTGAGAGGGTCATGTTCATCTCTGAATAAAACTTCTGATGGCAGAAACAATCTATCATAATCCCAAAGTATAGGAGTAGCCTTTTGCGAAAGCGCATCCAGATTTTCCAAATAGACATTGGCTGCTTTATTATATTCTGCCTCCTGTCTGGGGATATATCTTAGGCTCACACCGTTAACTATGAGAATAGCAATCAGCAGCATGGGTGCACAGATTTTTTGCCAAGTACGGAGGTCTCTCTGGTCGTAACCAATAACTACCAATGAGATGGCCAGGAGCATAGTAATCCAGGGAAGAAGGAAGTGATCAACCATATTTACCTTCATCGTAAGCAGGATAATTACAGCCCAGCCCACTGCATTTATTCCAACCAAATTGATGGTCGTACGCCTGCTGCAGTGGAAAGAAGCAATAAATAGTAAGGCATATAATAGGCAAAAAATAACCTTGTGCATATCCATCAGCGGAAGAATAAATTCCCGGAGATGCGAAATGTCTTCGCCTGTAATGCCATAAGCAAAAAACCTGTTCATATCTGCAAGGCTTTTGACAAAATTCAGTTTAATTTTAGCGGAGTCGGTTATTAAAAAATATTCCGTGACTGCTATGTAGCGAATGCTATCATTATATGATTTCATAGCCGAGATAGGAATTACATCGCCTCTATCCTGCATTGCATATTCGTAGGTCTGTTCGATTTCCAATCCGGGGTTGTCTACAGTATACTTATAAGAATGGACAATAAGTGTGCATACTATTACAATCAACCAATGGGATTTTATCAGACCTGCAGTTTGTTTCAGATTGCGGAAGAGAATCAATAAAAAGACCGAGCAGGCGGCGAGTACTATAGTCCCGGAAGAAACGCGGATCAGGCAGGCAAACAAAAAGAGCAGGACGAGGCGCCAGTCTTTCTTATTATCAAATTTATACCGGTCAAGGTAGAGTAATATAGAGCCGGAAGCTAAAAGAATGGAAGCGCGCGAAAGATTGATATAGACTAATGAAATACCAACTATAGACCAGACAATTAATATACTTAATGCAATAATAAGTAAGGGGTCATTCTTTATTCGTCTGACCAGGATTCTATTGCACAAATGAAACCAGATAGATAAATAAAGCATCATGACCAGTATATGCCCAATGCCATATATAGGTATTTTGGGAAAGCAATTTGATAGGAATGAAATGATTGGTATTTGCAATAGCAGAATCTCATCAAACCAAAAGTCCTTCGGCGGAGAAAAAAGATTTCCATATACGAGCGATGCAATAAGTTTTTCCCAGTCTTCCCAAAAAAAACCATATACGAACCAAATAGCGATGATTGTAATCAAAGACAAGAATATGGCAAAGGGGTATTTTGCAACAATTCTTTGTAAAGTCACCATCTCTTTTAATATTATGTTTGTTTAATAAAATCGGTACAAAGCTCTCATTTTTAATTACAGTTTTCGCCTTATTAGTGTGCAAAGCTTGTGATTATTTCGGCACAATTTAATATTCTATGCCACCCTCCTGTTGATCGATTCTGCGATTGAATAAAGTGATGACTGGGCAGATCTGATTAGCGCTCCGGTCAAGTAATATAAGGCGATCATCATAGTAAATAGTAAAGCAATCAAAATTGCAACCTGACCTGGCATATTTAAATGACCAGCCAAGAACAAGCAATAGCCATTGATTCCGATTATGAAAAACAGAGCCGAATAAAAGGCAATCCATCTGAAAGGATGGATGACATAGTAGGAACTGTAAATAAAAAAGAGTTTTATTTTTTTCGCCAAAGAATAATTGGACTTGCCTGCGAAACGTTTGCCAAATTTAACCTGGCTATACCCCCATAGATCACGGTTGACATTATGCGCAATAAAAGTATCAAGAGGCTCCTGAATAATAAAGTCATTATCCGAATATAATAGTATTCGTTCTATTATTTTAAAACTCACCCTTGGCTGACTGTTCCATATGATGTTTAGAAAAGCATTAATCAGATTGTAAAAAAGAATGCTTTTCCCCTGCAAACGATACTTATTTTTGGCGATGCCAAAAACGACTGACAGCCGGCTATAAGTAATGGTTTGATAGAGTTTTATGATGTCATCAGGATCGTACTCTAGGTCATCGTCTATAGTCACTATGTATCGCCCCGAAGCCACACTCATACCGGCTAAGGTAGAAAACCATTGTCCGTAATTTTTAGAGAGCCTCAGGCCTATAACCTCTTTATGGGAGTGACAGACATCTAAAATCTTCTGCCAGGATTCATCAGGGCTGCAATCATCCGCAAGTATCAGCTCATATGTAATCCCAAGAGGATTTAAAGCTTTTTGTATCCTTGAAACTAGTTCGCGAATGGTTAATGAGCTGTTGTAAACAGGAAGTACTATAGAAATTTCAATCAAATTATTGGACATGTATCAATATTATCATTGATGACTATTGCATAAATCTTCTAAAGTAGCCGGTGCAAGTCAAAGCATTTTCTTGTGCAATACTCACCACTATTAATAATTCATCGGCGGTCAAAACAGGAAATGAAAATTTTATTTTAAATGCGGTTCCTAATACCGGGCTATCAAACGAATTTAGCTGAAAAGAAATGCCTCTCGCCTCAGGTATCATGCTTTCTGATAAAAGCATTGAGTGGTCGAAGATATATTGAAACAGCATTTTTGAATCAACTATCTCAGCTGGGAGTTCTTTTATCACAGGGTCAGTTTGGCTCAGGGTCAGCAGGCTGGGAATGTGAAAGACATTGTCAGACCCGATAGGTTGGAAACCCGCAAATTGATGCACTCGTTGAGCTTCTCCATTTTCATTTCGAGCCCCGAAAATAAAGTACTCCAGATTATGATTGATGCAGAATTCCTTAATGTATCTCAGTTGATCAAGAAAATAACCCGATTTTCTAAACCGTTTTAATATCCCACCAATGTGCGTCTCCAGATTATTGTCAATAATATTTAACCCAAAAAAACCTACATATTCCGATCCATGTTTCATAAACATTATGCGGTTATCGGGATGGTCTTTGTGCAGATTGAACTTTTTATAAAATTCAAACACGCATTCTATTTCTTTCTCTTTGGTCACCAGGTGCTCCAGATATGGGGTGCGATAGTATCCAATAGGGTAATTCCCCCAGGTATCAATCAACATCTCTCTAAGCAAGTTGTCCTGTGAACCATCATACATTTCAAAAACGAGATCCGGATACTTATAATTTCCTGCTGGCTTTTCCGTGATTCTGGTCTTGTATTTTTGTATGCTCCCGCTGAAAAAAAACGGCAAGCCGATTTTGTTCAAACGCGAAGAGACCATTTCGTCCTTACCCGGCACTTTTAACCGGCACAGATCATATTGCCCATCAAGGATCTGCTTGTATATGTCGGATGAATCAAAAAAGGGGCTCTGGCATCTTCCTATTTTTAAACCCAAGAGGGCACTCTCAATCTGTGAAAATTGAATTTTTGTTTCCAATTTTTTTTTATTAGCTTGCGAATGACAAAGATTAAGAAAAAATCGATAAATTAACTTCTAAATCTTCATAAGGTGAAATATTTTTATTGGACTCTTGTAATACTTCTTTGGATAGCTACAGTCCTGAAGTATATTTTTAAAATTCAAAATGCCGTTTTAGCATACCTCGATTTCAACATCATATTTTTGGGGTCACTCATATTACTGGAAAGAGTGGTGCCTTATCGTAAGATTCCTCTTCTGAGGTCGGGTATTTTAAGTGATTATGGCTTTTACAATCTGATTCAGGAGCAAGTCATCAGTATATTTATTATTGCCTCTTTGAGCGGGTTTGTAAAATCTTACCACCTTTTTAATATTACCGGGTGGCCATTCTGGTCTCAGGTCATTCTTCTCCTTGTGATTGAGGATTTTGCGGGCTACTGGTATCACCGCTGGGCTCACAAGTCTTTTTATTGGAGTATACATGAGGTCCATCATTCATCAATAGACGTCGATTGGCTATCTGGTGTGCGCAATCATATTATAGAATCTGCAGCACCGGTCACGATCAATGCTTTTGCCTTTTTTCTGTTTTTCGGAGATATAAGAATTGCAGAAATCGCAGGAGCTTTAGTCACTTTTCATGGCATCTATGAGCACTCAAATGTAAAGCACAAACTGGGTTGGCTTCAATATATCATTTTGAGTGCAGAAATGCACAGGTGCCATCACCTTAGTGATAAAAGATTTCAGAGTACCAACTATGGATTGATTTTCTCAGTTTGGGACTGGATATTTGGCACCGGTTACTATCCGCGAGAGGAGGATTACAAAGATATTCCTTTTGGCACCGACCCTAATTATCCGCAAAACTTTATTCAGGCTCACATACACTCCTTCCGAAAAATGGAAGAGCGGAGAAATGCCAAAGCTGAGCGGAAAGAATTAGCCCTGAAAACTCAATAAACTTCATATTACTAGCTGATCTGTCCATCTGTCAATGCGGGAAACTTAATCTTGGATATAACAAGATTGAAGTTGATTAAACTGCTAAGGTTTATTATTGAGTTGCTGTAGTAAAGAATGTATCTCCTGATTATTGGGGAAAAGGTTTTCTGCAGAAGTCAGGTACAATTTTGCACTATCCATCTGATTGTTGGCCGAGTATACCCTGTATATATTGACATATGGATCAGGGATCTTAGGGATAGCGAGTATGGCTCTCTTATTGACAGCGATACTTTTTTGATATTCTTTCATCAGAAAGAAATTATAACTCAACGTGCCATAGGCAGAATACTCCAGAGGGTTGTCGCTAATCATATGCTCAAGATACGGAACAGTTTCGGCGTACATTTTTTTGAAAGTATAAATGTCGCATATGCTTTTGTAGAGATCAGGGTATACTGTGTCTATGGTCAAGGCATATTTAAAAGCTTCCAATGCACTGTCCGGCTGATTTAAAGATAGATAGACCCGGCCTATATCATATGATGCATTAAAGAACCGAGGATAGATTTGCAGTGCTTTTTTGAAATGCAACAGTGCCTCATTTTCCATATTAACTTTTGCCGTGGGATCCGGCTCAATCACTGTATGCTGCATAAGATGGAGTGCTAAAAGGTTATTCGCCTGAGATGATTCACTTACATAATTAATATCATGCCGAAACAAAGTCAGGTCATCCCGCCAGTTTGCATTTCTGGAAAAAGTAAGTGCTGAATAAAAAAGCAAAACTGAGATAAATGAATATCGTGCAATGGGTTTGATCTCTGACCAATCAATTTTTGGGGTATAATAGTATACTCCTGAAAAAATACGGATAATAGCTACAAAAAATACACACCAGCTTAAAGAAGGCAGAAGTAAAAATCTGTCTGCCATCATACCCGGGACGTAATAATAATAGTTGGAAAATGTAAGAATGAGAATGAGGTAACTAAATAAGCTAAAGCTAATGAGACGGTCTTTAAAAAACGTGATTATTGCTGTCAGGAGAATAATCAAATGTAGGATCAGACTGATGATGGGAATAGTATCGGATATCTTTTGAGGTTTAATAAATCTGTAGCCATAATAGTACGACAATGGATAAGGGAGAACTACTTTTTGCAAATAAATCGAAAGAATCTCCATTGACGTCCCTATACGCAGAGTTAAAGAATCAAAAGGAGAGACGCACACCTCTATATATTGGAGTGGGCGATTTTGAGATTGGGAGAAGATCTGTGGATTTGCCTGATTGGTTATCGTGTGTATAGTACTTATAGTTTGAACTGTACTATGACGACTTTGAGCTATAAAATCCTGACTACGCCCTGACATCGAAATATGAAAGATCAATAATGCGGATATGGCAAATACCCATGGCAGCTCCCTGATCCACCTGTATGCAAATTGAAACAATAAGATAAGCAGCAAAATACTACCATCTGTCCAGTTCGGTACCAACCCCTCTACAAAGTAGCTGAAGCCGATCGTCAACAGACATGCTATAACTAATATTGGTCTAAGTTTTTTAATATTTAATAGCGAGACCAGGCCTAGGATAGCTACATTATCCAATGAGCTGCCGAGATGCTTATTGAATAGAGAGACTATCAAAAAACATATGAGGTTTGGGGGAAAAAGATTCCGCCTGCCAAAAACTAAGCAGATTGAAAAAAATAAAGAAGACAGCTGAATATATTCTGCCAAAAATAAGTCTATATGCCACAGAAAGACACAGTTAAGCGCGATACAAAAGCTAAGCACGGCATTACTCCACCAGGAGAGTCCGTCTTTTCCAAACCATGCCATAATCAATAGGGCAATCAGGGGCACAATCGCAACCGGCGAGAAAAAACGGAAAATCAGAAATGCATAAATACAGCCGATCAATAGAGTAGGGATGGCCATGACTGAAAAAAAGATGTTTTTGCCAGGTACGACACCTTTGAAAATCGCCATGAACCCTTCGGATGAGGGCAGATCTGATTCAGAAAGTGATGTTTTTGTCTCAAAATTATCAAGGAGAGCACGAAGCATATTCCCGATTTTCACAGGTGCAAGCTTTATATTCTTCATTAGAAAAAGGAGAGAAATGGTAGATACAAATCCCAGAACCAATAAAAACTTTTCGTAACCGCCTACAGTATTTAGCAAAAAACAGGACGGAAGCAGGAGTAGAAGCAAGATAGAGATCAATATCCCCCAACCGGCTTCGGTAAAAAATAAAAGGGCAATGGGAATGATGAGGGCAAATGAGAATATTGTTGTTTTGCTCATCAGGGCCACGGTGAAAAAAAGAGGTAATAATAAGAGAATCCATTTGCGCCCGGTAGAGATTAATCTGAGACTGGCTCGTAGGCAAAGCAATCCAAAAATCATTGCAAGTATCTCATCTCTGTTTTTAATACTGCTTACCACTTCTGTATGAGCAGTATGAGCAGCAAATAGCAGTGTGATAGCAAAAGGAATGGCCTGCGAATATTTCCTTAGTAGATCCTGTAGTGTCTTCAGCAAAAGCAGGCAGGCCAGGGCATACAGGAGTACATTGAAAAAATGACTAACGTGGGCGCTGTCTCCGAATATCTGGTGCTCAATAGCAAATGTCAATAAAACAATTGGGCGGTATTCATATGAATAGCCCATATTGTCTGCATAGTAAGGGGAGGTGAAAATTTCGGGTATGGCTTCGAATCCTTTTGATGTGAGACGATGGTTTTTAGTCACTAATTCATCATCCAGATTGTAATCATTTTGTATAGAGTTGGCGAATAGTAAAAATGAAAAGAGAAAAATAACTGCGCTGAGAAAATGCTTCCGCTCCCATATAGGCAGGGTCGCTGAAGATATGATTGCGGGAACTTTCTTAACTGATTTTTGTTTGCTCATACTCGTTGATCGCATAAATTATGACCTGATGGATACAGACCGGGTTTTAGATTTGTGATTAGGGCTTGGGTTTTTAGCTGTTGGAAGAACTTATGATCAGGGTCTTCTGTTCCTTGGCAGGTTCGTTTCTCTTTTAGACAATTTCAATTTAGTAAATGTTTGTGCCAGTACTGATTCTGCGCGGGATTCGTGCTGATTGGTCACCAGATTGCGTATCATTTTAAAGAACCTCTGGGGCCGGAATAAAAAGTTGCTTCCATAAAAAGCGAGATACATCAGTATCGTATATATTTTGACCGATGTTGGTGTCATTTTATCATTGTACGTATTGCCAGGCCATAGATCATGTGAACTCACGATCTCCATGATATATTCATCACTATACAGGTCGATTTTACCATCCGTCACGAGCCGATCATATAGAGCACTGCCGGGATACGGTGAGAAAACACCCGGATACATGTCATGTGCTCCATACCAACTGCTTTTGACTAGATACCAGATGGTTTTCCATACATCGAGATGCGTTTCATCAGGAAACCCTACAATGATGTTGAGTTTGATATTCATACCCACCTGATTCGAATACCTGATCGAGTCCAGCATATTCGAAAGTTTGACTCTTTTTTTGATTGCCTTTAGTACTCTGTCAGAACCTGATTCGGGTGCGTAGGTAATATTTTTGCAGCCGGACTGATATAGTTTGTATGCCACTTCGTAGTCGATTGCTTCGGAGCGTGTGCCTGCGGGGATCTGATAGGTAATTTTCATTCCCCTCCGGATGATCTCATTGCACAATTCGATAATCCAATCCCTGTAGATAATGGCAGTCAGATCAAAAAAATCAAAACTGACGACATTATACTTCTTATAATAATGCTCCATCTCATTGACGAAATCATTCACATCCCTGAGGTTATATTTCCTCCCCCACATTTGAGGGCTGGAGCAAAAAGTGCATTCATATGGACAGCCTCTGGAGGCCATCACAGGCAGAGAGTTGCCCCGATAGACGCCGTAGGTCACTTTGTTGCTAAAGTATTTATCAAGCGGAAACAACTCCCATGCCGGCCAGGGGATCGCATCTACTTTCTCCACTCTCTTGATCCTGCGACTGAAATTGTTGACGACTATTTTATCATCTTTTTTGAAAGCGATTCTTGAAATTTCATCGACAGGCTGACCTTCTATGATACACTCCATTAGCTCCAAGATCGTAGCTTCTCCTTCTCCCAGAACGATGTAATCGATGTCAGGGGCAGTATCGAAGCAATACTCAGGTACCGCTGTGACATGCTCCCCGCCTGCGATAATAATCGCATCGGGGAATTTTTTTTTGGCTGCAGCTAGCAGCTCGCGGTCAAAATACCAGTTATTGGTATACATGAGGCTAAAACAGACGATCTCTGTATCCTCTCTAATCAAGGCGATGGTCTTTTCTATATTCAGGCCGAAAATGTACGTTCCGAAGCGATACTTCTCTACGTCGTAGAAACCTTCCACTGCAGCATCAATGGCCTGTACCTCGTGGCCCGCTTGCTGAAGCATAGCCGCTATATAGGCCGGGCCAAGGGGTGCCCCGGGCATATGCGAAAAAGCAACTTCCTTATGGAGTACTGCCGGCCTGATGATACAAACTCTCATTAGGAGCTAATTTACAATAAAGAATGAAGTAAAATAATATTGTGAAGTTAGTATGATTTGTTATGAAACTCAGAGTATTTCCGATTTGAGCCGACGAAATTGATCTGATAACTATTTGATAAGATCGAGAAATGTTTTCAGATAGGTGGTTTTACACTGTTTTTGCCATTCAGCGAGTGGAGTATCTTTTAAAAAAACTTCAACATCTTTGAGTCTGGTATAGGATACCAGTGGATCCCAGTGATGCAGGAGGTGCCTGTTGAATCCCGCTGCACCCATAGTAGATGCGATAGGGCCATCTCCAAACATGCGATGAACTATACCGTGATCGACTTTGTGGTAGTTTTGGTCGGGAGATGCATGTATACTACGATGCTCGAGGATTTGACGAAATGTGGCAAAGAATGGAAAGGTTGCGCCCAAGCCTATCAGCCAAATAAACGCCACTTGCCAGAAGCCGAATATGAAAAGAGCGGAGACAAAAATCACATTGAGGAGGGCAGCTATGAAAAAGATTTTATTGTTTTTTTTAATGATCTCTGATCCGCGATTTTCATTCAGCTTTATATTCTGATTTCTATAGATTATCACATTGATGATTCGTATCCCTGTGAGCGTCTCCAGGACATAGCGCCATGTGATAGGATCAAAATACGATCTCTCAGTATCTCTGGCTGTGCCAAGAAGCCGATGGTGTGCGAAATGCACAGTCCGGTAATACTCCACATCCATACCCACCAGAAGGCCGAGAAATATGTTTGAAAGAAGATCATTTTGCTTCCTATCCGAGGCCAGATGATAGTGTGAGGCTTCATGAATGAAGAGGTGAAGTGCAGATACAATATATCCTAGTATCAAAGCCCCTACAGGAATAGTCAATGCAAACCAGGCCGGATATTTCACTTGCATAAATATGGCTAGTGCAAGCACCACCGCCAAAGCAAGATAGCCTGTGAAGATATCCAGCCAAACTATATCATAACGGGGAGTAAGCGAGTTTCGGAAATCAATATAATTCACACCCTTGCTATTAACTATAGTTGCCTTATTTACTGTTTCAAAACTTTGCATAATTTAATCTATGACAACAGGCTGATAGGTGCCTCATACTTTCAAATATATAGTTTGTGAGGAAACAATGCAAGCCGGCAATTTTTTAATATCAATTGGTTTGTAAGGCCGACTATGATCGAATTTTATTTAAATTCGCTAGTAATTTTACATCACAGAAATGAAAATATTTTCCAGAGCTCGATTTTTGTCCGTTTTGACGGGTGGGGGGCTTCTGCTTGAACCTAATATATCTCAGGCCAAAGTAGCCAAGACTCCAAGTGCAGTGAAGCGAAAATGGCTCACAGACCTCTCTCCCTATGGTGGTCCATGGGGGCAGTCGCAGATACTACATTTGCTCCGACGATCGCTTTTCGGAGTATCTCACGACGATTATCGTTTTTTTGCGGGATTGGATCTGTCAAAATCGCTGAATGTGCTTCTAAAACAATCACCCGCTGCCAAGCCACCAGTCAATGCGTATAACACCAAAAGCTTTATGGATCCGATGGTCCCATTCGGGCAGACATGGATTAATGCGCGTCCGGACCCGTCTGACCTAGATGAAAAAAGAACGCTAAGCCTGAAAGCATGGTGGATAGGTTTGATGATCAATCAGGATAGATCACTGACCGAAAAGATGACCCTCTTTTGGTCAAATCACCTTGCTACTCAGGCGCATTCGGTAGTGGACTCTAGGTATGACTATAAATATGTCGCATTGCTGAGGTCATCTGCTTTAGGAAATTTTAAGAGATTAGTTCGTGATGTCACGACGGATCAAGCTATGCTTTTGCACCTGAATGGCGACCTCAATACGGCATCTGCCCCAAATGAAAACTATGGTCGCGAACTACAGGAATTATTCACTGTTGGCAAAGGACCTGACTCTCATTATACACAAGGTGATGTTGAGGCTGCAGCCCGTATCCTTACAGGCTGGTCTGATGGCCCTACTGCTGCTCCAAGTCTGGTCTTCAATCCTGCCAATCACGATACAGGGGATAAGAAGTTTTCTTCGTTTTATTACAATACCGTGATCAAAGGCCGGTCAGGGCCTGAGGGTGCAGGTGAGACAGATGATCTGATTGATATGATCTTCAGACAGAGAGAGACTGCGAAATATTTTTGCCGTAAACTATATAGATGGTTCATCTACTATGATATAGATGAGTATATAGAGAAAAATGTGATTGACCCTTTGGCAGATGTACTGATCGAAAATCATTTTGAAGTGATCCCTGTTTTAAGAATGCTCTTGCAAAGCGAACATTTTTTTGATACTCAGAATGTGGGTTGCCAGATCAAGAATCCAATTGATCTTCTTGTTGGCACATGTCGACAGTTTCAGGTTGCCTTTCCACCTTCATCAGAGATCAATATTCAGTACGAGGTCTGGGCTGAAATGGTGAAGCAACTAAAGCTGATGGGAATGGAGCCCGATGAGCCTCTAAATGTTGCAGGCTGGCCCGCATACAGTCAGGAGCCAGGGTATTACGAAAACTGGATCAATTCAAATACATTTTCTGTGCGCAATTCAGTAACCGATCAATTATCTTCTCAGAGAGGGTTACCGACCGTAAACAATGCGATCAAACTGGACCTGATTAGATTTACTGATAGACTTTCTGATCCTTCAAACCCCGATCTGTTGATTTCTGAGAGTACTACTTTGCTCAGCCCAAATGTATTTGATGCGAGGGAGCGCGCATTTTTGAAATCGATCATCCTTCCGGGGCAGCTCGCTGATAGAAACTGGACTGAATTATGGAATAGATATAAGGCTGATCCGGAGGACATGGCATCCTATAGCTTGATCCTGAACCGTTTAACTCAGTATTATACATATATATTGCAGCGTCCGGAATACCAACTGGCATAGAATAAAGCAATGAAATGAAGCGGAAAACATTCATAAAAAGTACTCTGCCTCTGGCTATGATGCCTCTGATACAGCAATGTTTTAAGTTAAGGTCTAGGGAATCGGAATCTAATGGTGATATGGACAATAGGGTACTCGTACTGGTCCAACTGGAGGGAGGAAATGATGGATTAAATACTGTGATCCCTTTGGATCAATATTCTACACTGACCGATGCCAGAAAGAATATTCTGATTCCGGATAAATCAGTTTTGCTGCTGAAGAACTCTTCAATCACCGGGTTTCATCCCTCCATGACTGCACTACAAAGGTTATATAGTAATCAACAGCTTGCGGTCATTCAGGGGGTCGGCTATGAGGATACTAATTTATCACATTTCAGGTCTACCGATATATGGCTTACTGGCTCCGATGCCAAGACGATTCTTAATAATGGCTGGATAGGTAGATTTTTGGATCAGAAATATCCTGATTACCCGAAGGGTTATCCGAATGCAAAGGCTCCATATCCACCGGCTATACAGGTCGGGTCGGTTTTGTCTACAGCGCTGCAGGGACCTACTGTCGGCTTGGGCATAGCTCTGACGAGTACTTCGTCGTTCTACGATATGACTTTGGGTACCTATACCAAGGCACCTGATACACCGGCGGGTCATGAGTTGAATTTCTTGAGAATGCTGGCGAATGAAACACTGCAATACACTGCGGTATTAAAATCTGCGGCAAGGGCACAAACGAATTTATCAAAACTATATCCTATGCCGGGCACTAATCAACTCGCTGATCAGCTGAAAATAGTAGCTCAGCTAATCGGTGGAGGCCTGAAAACTAAAGTATACATGGTGAATCTGCAAGGATTTGACACCCATGGCGGACAGGTGGAATCCGGGAATCCGACAAAAGGAAAGCACAGCGAATTGCTATCATTGCTATCGACTGCGATTGAGGCTTTTCTGGATGATCTTCACCTGATGGGCAAGCAGGATAAAGTGCTGGGCATGACTTTCTCTGAATTTGGCAGACGCATTAAGTCTAATGCAAGTCATGGTACGGATCATGGTTCATCAGGGCCGGTATTTTTATTCGGAACGAAAATGAAGTCGGGTTTATTTGGGACCAATCCTACTATCTCTGCAACTGTCACAGTGGATAGTAATCTGCCGATGCAGTATGACTTCCGGTCGATATACGCTAACATCCTAAAGGGATGGTTCGGCATATCGAATTCTGAAATGGCACAAACTCTGCCAGGTATATCACCTGCCGCATTAGATCTGTTTGATCCCAGACAAAATCAGGTTTAAATACGGTTACAATTTATCTATGGAGCTGATCCGCTTTGGAGCTTATGCCAAACACACCGTGCCAGAAAATTATACCCCTCGCTATTATAGTGCCCGTCATTACTCCAGTAAATAGATTCAGCAGAGGAGGAATCTATACCCATTTTGTATAGTTGCTCCCGTGTGTCTATATAGTCATATCCATTTTTTATACAATGAGCGATCTGCGGACCGGCAAAATATTTTTCTTTTTTTTCGAGTTCATTTTGCATAGGATGAAATACAAACAGCAATTTGATATTCCGGGCAGAGCATAGTGTGGCAAAACTGTCCATTGCTGTGCACAAAAGGTTAATTGCTGAATCCTGAAGCTTTTGTTTTTCGCTTTTTTTGTCAAAGGACCAGCCATGGCCCGAGAGATCCAGTACGATCCCTCTGACCAGATGACTATGTGCGAAAAGTGGTTCGTACCAGGGGGCCTTTTTGTAGTGCGTTTTGCCATCCTGACCGAAGCGTTCAAATCCGCCACGGATCTCGGTTTCGTAGATGTCAGTATTATTTATAGTAATAATGGCGATATCAGGATTGTATTTCAGAAGTTTGTCCCGAAATAAAACGTACTCAAAAAAAAGATCTGATCCCCCGACGCCACAATTCCAAACATCTGTCACATCAGGCATACTATCATGGGCCAGATGTCGCAAGCGGGCCGGATAGGAGTTGTCATTCGAAGAAGCTCCAGAACCTTCGGTAAAACTATCTCCCAATATCATAATGCGTTTCCCCTTTTTGGTAATAGAGAACGGGGCATCGTTAAATCCCTCATTATTAGTAATCCATGATGCGGAAAATTCTTTATTTGAATACGCGATCTTTTCGTGAGGAGCATGGACACGATACCAAGTATGGACATATCCGACATCAAAGGGTGAGACATAGCCTCCTGTATTGGTACGTTCAGTATAGGTAGCATATTTGCCAGTATAGCGCAAGGCTATCTCTGCAAAAAAAAAGCAAAAGACTAGAGATGTGATAAGCAGAATAAGTTTGGCCCTCATGGCTGGCTCTTTAGATAGGAAAATGGAGAATAAAGTTAATCATAATATTGAAGATATATTGTTACAAGCTATATCTTGACACAAGGTATTTAGCAATTGTATCAGCGGTAATCCTGTCTATCAGTATAGACGGGTGCGGGTCATGAGGATTTACCACTCTTTTTTCGACAGGAATGTCTTTGAAAAGTGGGGTCAGATTGATCACGTCTGTGCTATCGGCTTTCAGTTCTGATTCCAGCCGATTCGCATAGAGCCGTTCTGAGCTTTCGGGGCCGCCTTCCCACAAAAAAGGAAAGATGATCACCAAAAAATTTACGCCTCTGCTTTTATAGTATGCAGCAGCTTCCTTGAGAGGAACGAGGTGACGACGATAGGGGCTGACATATCCGGCGGAGTCTTTTAATACTATCCCATCGACAAACATTCTATCAGCGTGATACATATGATCTAAAAAGTCGCTGTATGTATTTACCCAATTCCCCTTCCGGTCCACAAAATAGTGCCAGTAAATAAAATCAAGCAAGAATGATTTGTTACAAAAAAATATTTTACCAAACTTTATCCATCTACTTTTTGAAAGCTCTTGTTCATACAGATCGGGGCCCTCATCTTTGGCATCAATATCATTCCCGAAATACTGCCATACGATAGTAGCCGGAGCCTGTTTTTCCTTACGCTGAAATGCAAAGAGATTTTCTTTTTCCTTATACGTATCAGCTCCGCCATCGCCCAGATTGAGACAGGTAGACCGTCCACCGAGTAGACGTTCTACCTGTGCAGGAAAAGTTTGGTCTGTCTGCTCTAAACCAAAACCAAATGTAAAAGAATCTCCGATGAACCAGATGGGGTTCTTTTTCTTTTGAGTGGCTGAAACTGGCTCTCTGAAACTAGCAGATTCATTTTCCCCTTTTGAATTGATGTAGTGAAAGTAAGTTCGGTGATTCAAAAATTTCTTGTCCCACAGTTTATAGCTCCATTGTATCCCCACACCTTCTGATTTGGCAAAGTGAAGGAAAAAACATTCCGCGCAAAGGATCATTATTAGTATGAGTGCGGAGGAAAGAGTGATATTTTTCATAGACTCTGAGAAAGGTGATCTTATTATTACCGCATAATAAGCCCATCCAATCGCAACAATAGATGTCAGCAATAAAATCGTGGCCAATAACTGTAGATATGTGATGATCTGAGGAGCAATGGAATGACCCGGAACCATCATGATATAAATAGTAATAAAGTAAGCTCCGAGAAGAATGAAGGGCAAGATTGCAAAGACTGCTCGCCTAAATTTAGCCTGTGATAAGATCATGTGATAGTCTTTGTCAATTTAATTAATTAAAACCAACTATACGGCAGGCGACCGATAGGCCTGAATACCAATCAAAACTATAAGAAGAAATCCTGAGAGACAGATAATAGCCATTGATATGGGGCTTGATTTTCCGACCGAAAAGGGACGAGAGACAGAATAGCCCACTCCATATCTGGCCACTACGCAATAGTTACATCCTGCTTCAAATCTGAGTTTTCTGCCTCTTCCTACCTTTTCTATTGTTGTATTGCCAGATCCTGACATTTTATACCAGGTGAAGTCATCCAGATCTCCAACGGCTTCGAGTTCATTATCATTTTTTACTATTGAGGGGCGTGGCGGACGGATGAAATTTTCTAAACGGTGAGCCTTAAAACAATGAATATTTTGAGGCATCAGGAATATACCATATAGACTGTCATTATTGCCGTACTCGAAATTTTCGGTGAATTCAGCATTGAGAGAAATCGGATTTTTCAAATTGCCGTAACTGATAAAATAGTTTCCATTTTTGACATCGTAGTCATAGCCGCCCTGTCCACCGGGTACAAATTTGATTTTTGGATATTGATATTTCAATAAACGGAGAGCAAGTGTTTTTTTGTTTTGCTCAAATATCACTCCACATGCTAATATTGAATCCTGTCCTCGACTGCTTTTTAATCCATTCGAGTAGAGTGAGTATACCAAGGAGCTATCTGTCTCATAGAGAAATTTAAAATCATGTTGACGATACCATTGCAAAGTATCTTTACCGATCAGAATCGGCATTTGATTGCTATTGATCTGCCATATGATATGTCCGTCATCCCGTGAGATCTTACCTACTCCATACAGAAGCATGCTATAAATGATATTGCCATCTGCATCCCACTGCGCATTGGTCAATCTGGTCCATTGGATGATGTCTGTCTTGCTGTATCCGTATGCGCGACCAGCCAAAAGTTCTTTAAAACGAAATAATTTCGGATCGAGATGATCCATTGGATTCCAGAAGAACAGTAGATTTCCTTTCTGGTCAAACACTTCGAGGATATCAATTTCACAATGGACACTGCTATCAGCTTGATTGTGGCTATATGTGCGCAGATCCAGATAGGTGTCTTTTTTTAGGCCGACAAGTCTTTCGCCAATTGAATTAATCGAAAGGGATCTGTAAAACATGTTTTCTGCACCCTTCGCTGTTTTGATAGTATCGATGCATTGCATTTTATCATTCAGCAGCATATATGCGGCTAGTTCGACATTTTGAAGGGGGCCGTCTTTCATGAGAGGACGGGAGAGAAGTTTGTAATAAGAAAAGTAACCAGATACGATCTCTGCATCTATCATCCAGTCAAAACGGGAAACACCTGCTAGCGTATCTCTGCGAAACATCTCTGCCGTATAAACCGGTGTAGCAGAGTACCACCTGGGTGGCCAGGATTCTTCGGCATCGATAATTTGTACGGAGTTAGTGTATATATTTTTTTGCGGTATTCCTTCTGCCCAGGCATCATTGCCGGTAGTGAGGATCAAAGATGAAGTATCTCTGACGCTATTTTTGCTAAGTATGGGAACTAGATATTCTAGATCCTGACAGATGGCTATGTAGGATCCGAGACATATCAATAGCAATGAAAAGATTAATCTGATTGAAGTTGGCATTCACACATTTTTTGAGCGTAGCTCTATCGGGTAAATTTAAAAAAAATCAGATAGAATGAAAGCCTATCCTTCATTAGGGACGCTTAGTTTTGACTACCCGTATTTTAAATTGCCTGCTAATGAAAAATTCACGCCCAGTATGGGTGCAATACTCCATGGCATAAGCCGGATGAGACTCAAAGTGTGGCTCCTCAATGATAACACTATCAGTTTTGTTGATATTAAGAGGCTTATAATACTGAAAGATGCTGTCGGAATAGGTGGGAAGAAAACAGATATTTTGTAAAACATAATCCCCTGATGGTAGTCTAGCCTGACCAATACTGTCAATACAAAATCCTTCGCGAGCACTGTATTTTATCGATCCCGGGATATCCTCATAATAGGTAAAACAAGTCTTCGTTTTATCCTCAAACAAATGATATTTATAAATAGCATTTCGAGGGTAGCCTATGCTGTTCAGGTCGCGGATCACAAAAAAATAATTGACACACGCGAACAATATGAATGCGGCAGCTATATTATGAGGGGGAGTCAGCTTTTGCTGCTGGAGCCAGCCAAGCGCTCCAAGGATGATAAAAGGGAAATAGATGTGAAGGACTCTACCATCAAAAACAAGTTTGTGAGAAATAAAAGAAAACATGCCAAAGCTCAGATATGCAACGACAGCCAAAAGTATTAGATGTTTGGCTTTGACTGAATCGCCTCTTTTGAGAATAAAATGGCTGCCGATGAAGAAGGCAAAAAGCAGCAGCAGCCCCCACCATTTCTCGACAAAATAGAAGTACAAAAAAACAAAGATCAGGCTCTCGTCAGGTGAGCCTTCAGTTCCGACCGTTTGAGAATATTGTCTGAAGAAAGCGAGATACGATCTGCCATCTACATGCGTGAGAACTTCGTAAAAAAGGAGCAATGCAGCAAATGAAGAGATAAAAAGAAGACAATTTCTGATGGCTAGTTTTGGATTGTCGCGATGGGTGAGCAGCAGCAGGCCTCCATTGATGAAGACGAACATGAACCCACCAAAATAATTGGTAAGCCCTATGGCAGATAGCAATCCCGCTAGAAGAATGATGCGTGGTCGCAGGTTATCGCGCAATAATAAATTCAAAGACAACAACTGAAATAGCAAAGCATGATCATACGGCAGAATATGTCGTGTGTACATATTGAAGTGAAAGAGCGTACCCATCAGCATCACTCCGGTTAGAGCCAGTTCAATAGACAAATTTAGTTTAAGCAGGATTCTGTAAAAGACATAAAGGATGAGTAGGGAGGCTAGAATATTATACAAGCCTACGAAATACAGAATATCAGGATGGAGCATTTGCTGGTGCATACTATTAGCTACTGGAATCAGACTGATGTATTCTAAAAGGCGTATAGCAACCTCCGGAGGCTGCCCCTGTATGCGAAAAAGGCAGTCAGTCCATGCAGAAAGATGTGCAAATGACGCCGCATTAAGATGGATCCATATATACAGAAACTCATCCTGATCCTCTAGATAACCTGTACCGGCTACGGATAGTCGTCCGATCAGTACAATAGCGAAGGAACAAACAAAATAGACGATCTGCCTTTTAGTCATTCGATGGGTTTTAGTAAAACGGAAAGCGACTTTAAGGGAGACTGAAGCATATTGTGCGGGCCGTAGCAGCTCATCCAGCAGTGTGGACATTTGTCGCGCTTGATCTCTTCAAGCATTGCTTCCGCAGATGGACTATGATAGTCACTCAGTTCAAAACCTTCGCCGATCTTTCTGATGGGGGGCAGGTACATGCAGGGCAGAAGATCGCCGTTGGCCATGAGATGTGCAGATGATAAACCTACATCGCAGGGGATAATATTTGTTTTCCGTTCTTTTTGCAGAAAGAGTATACCGACCTTGATATATACCCTGATAAGCCAGTCGCCAAGTGATGAGACCCGATAATGCTTGTAAACTGTTTTTAACGAATCAAGGATCTTCACATCAATGGAGTAATTATCCACCTCCGAATCAGTGAGAAAAATGCCACCGGTATGAAAAAAAGTAACTGCCTTGATCCGGTCACTATATGATTGAAAAGATTGTTTGATGAAAGAGGAGTTGCCCTCTGCTACGGTGATGCCAAAATGACATGGAATGTCATGTTCCTTCAGGAGCTTGTACGTTTCCATACATGTAGCATAATTTCCCTTAATGCCTCTTATTGTATCATGAGTCTCCTCATCCCCATCGAGACTGATTGTAATGAATGTATCGCAATCCAGTTCTTTTTTGATGAGCAGCGCAAACTCAAGGATGCGCTGAGGTGCGAGCCCGTTGGTCGTAAATGTGATGATGCGGAGTTTAGGGCAGTTTTCTTTGATCAGGTGTATGATCTTCGGAAATTGATTATTGGTCGAGATCTCTCCTCCGGTGAGTGCTATCCAGAGCAGGTTGCGATTCATTTTTTTTAGAAAATTTTCTAAATCTACTAGGTCAATCTTCTTCAGATCTTCTTTTTTTATTTTCCAGATGTCGCAGTAGAGGCATTTTGAATTGCATTGAGTAGTTAGTTCGACTACGATTTTATATGGGATGATACTATGCCTCTGTCCGGTAAGCTTGTAGTAAGCATGCTCCAGATTTTTTAGCGTCAGATCAAAAATAGTGCGAATCGTCATATCATCATGTCAAAATTAATAGGTCCTGTTATAATTATCTACTGGAATTTGAATAAGGTAAAAAATCTTTTGATCAGGCCGCCGACCATGAGCAGCAATTCCCGGATTAGGAAGATCGGTCCGGGGCTATGTGACAACAGAAATCGGAGATGTCTCCATCCATCCCTCCACGGGCGAAGATGTGAGGGACGCCCCCTGCCATCGGGCGAGAGCACTACTGGTACTTCCGTGATCCGCAGGTGGTGTATGGTAGATGCTACGATCATCTCGGAGGCAAACTCCATACCTGTGGTTTTGAGATCAAGAGCAAGTAAGGATGCTCTGTTGAAACCACGTAGCCCGCAGTGAAAGTCACCAATCTCGCTCCTAAAAAATAAGCGACCAATGGATGAGAGTACAGGATTGCCTAGATATTGATTCATCATGGGCATGGCTTTGGGTTTTATTTCTCCCTTAAAGCGATTGCCGATGATAAGGTCGTACCCTTCATGGAGTTTGTCTACGAAGGGCCCAAGATGACTGAAATCATAGCTCTCATCAGAGTCTCCCATGATGATATATTTGCCACGGGCAGCATGGAATGCACCCATGAGTACACGTCCATATCCCGGCTCGTTGATCACCACGAGCCGTGCGCCACAGTCCAATACGATCTGCTGCGAACCATCGGTACTGCCATTGTCTCCGATCACAATTTCTCCGTTTATCTGGTTTTCTTCCATAAACTTTTTAGCCTTGTCGATACAACTTTTCAAAGTTTCGGCTTCATTGAGGCATGGCATCACGATGCTGAGTTCTATATCGTTAGTATGTTCATTAAGCATTTTTTGCCACAGGCGATTTGATTAAAAAAATCAGGATAAGTCTAAGACAATTTTCTCAATATTTTTTGAATTGGAAAATATTCAAAGGATTAAGGAATTGTTTCTCAATCTATGCCGGCAGCGAATCAAAATGTCATAGGATGTGCTTCGGAAATTAAAGTGCAGCTTAGAAGTATGATTTTAGTCTCTGGGAAAAAAAGAATTTGGGGCCTTTTTAGGTGCGAATCCGGCTTTGGTTTTCATCATATTCAGCAATTGTTTTAGGGATTCTGTATCGGGTTTTGGCATTGTGAAAGGTATCTGACCGACACTTTCCCCCAGATAGGGCCTTTTGCCGATGTCATTAGCGAAGTCCTTGAAGCTAATCAGAAACTCATCGTGCATAGCGAAAACCTCCAAGGCATCCTGATCAGGTATCTTATAGTGGAAATACATTTGGGCTCCTTTGGTCTTGATCCCTGCGGTGATAGCTTTGCGGACTTGAGTGCTTCTGTTTTCCGGCGAGTAGTGGATTACACTCTGATTGAGAATTACAGCTGTACCGGCCGGGACGATCATCGGAATCAGGTTTTCTCTGACTAGATCATCATTGCCAGAGAAAAAGAACGGCAAAGTGGGGGCACGGAAGACATTGAAATTGTCAAAGTGACTGCCGGGCAAGATCATGATGGGACCATTATCCGCTGTGATATCCTGAAGTGGTACCCAGCAGTTCAGCGCTACATTGGTTTTTTCGTCTACGATGGTCCAGTCCTGATGGGCTGCCAGCTCGCTATTGGCGCCAGGTACTTTGTAGAGGAAAGCTCCTCCAAAAGGCGTGTAATCCGTAAAATAATCTTCATAAGCCCTGCTGAAGACCCTGACGATCGCATCGCTGGCCGCTTTTTTATAATCAAAATTGCTGCTGTAACTGCCACTAAAAAAGCCACTTTGATTGACATCTGGATGAAGCCTGTCAAAGAGAGCATTCAGCTCCTGTACTTCGTCAGCAGTGATAAATGGCAAAACTATAAACCCCTGCCTGTCAAAGTGAAGCTGATGCTCTTCGAGTTTAAATATTCTTTTAGCCATCAGCTGATCAGCTCTTTAATGCGTTGGAAAATATTTTTTGGAACGGGTGCTGGATTGACTGGTATTTCCGCGGGCTCAGGTTTTGCTTCTACTTTAGGTCTGGCTTTTTCAATCAATGCTCGCGCATTGCTTTTCGGGAAATGGTTATTCATAAAGACAATGTCAATAGCCGGAAAATCATAATCAATCATTCCAAGTGACACTCCAATTTTTGGTCTGTCACGGATATTTTCGCCGAACTGTTCAAAGTTGGTCATGAAACTATCATCTTGGGCGAATACTTCTACTTTTTTGCTATGCTCCGATTTATTCCAGTAATAAGTGCGAAACTCAGTATCGCGGTGCGCAAAATACGTATTTGTGACGATTCTAATTTTGTCTGAGTAGTTGGGCGGGGAGAAATGAATGATACTCTGATCAAAAAATACAGCTTGGCCAGCCTTGATTAGCACAGGCTGAAGGTAGTCGATCACTTCACCCATGATAGGAGCGAAAAACTCAGGAATACTGCTGCTGCGATATGTCGGGAAAAGCCTATGGCTGCCTGGTAGGACAAACAGTGCCCCGTTTTCAATAGTCAGGTCGCAGAGTGGCACCCATATATTGATGCCAGTATACTTGCTTTCGTCTATGAGGCTCATATCCTGATGCACACACATACCGCTCTCAGGTCCGGGAGATTTGACTATAAATGAACCACACATTACTTTCACATCCTGACAATATTCATCGATGCTCCTTTCGCAGATTCTTCTGATCCCTTGGTCTGCTGCGGTTCGATAGTTTTTGTCTTTGGAAAAAGTGCTAGGGAAAAATCCTTTTTCATCCTCAGGGTGTAGGCGATAATATAATGCCTCAAGATCATTGATCTCAGACTCATTATAAAAAGGCAAAATGATAAAACCGTTTTTCTCAAACTCGGCTTGATTTTTTTCATCTCTGAAAACACGCAGCATATGATTGGGAAATTGAAACATATCTTTTCTTTGGATAGTTTATTATGCTCCGACGAGTCTATTTTTAATTTCTTTAGCAATATTTTTCAGGGTATACTTTTCTGAGAAGCTCCTGATGTCTACCCAATTGTATTCTGCCTTTTTCTCCACAGGAGGCTCTTCTATTACTGGCTCTGATAGTTTCTGCGCAGGCTCTTCCTGTTTGGGAAGGCCGGTAAGGTTACCGAACAGCTTCGCCAGCTTTTCTGTCATGGGTATATTGAATGTATTGCCCGAGGCCTTGATGATATCGACCATCTCATCCGTCGTGTATTTGGTAAATTCATATGACACCTCAGTAGGGGTACCATAGCCTTCAATCAGCTGTTTGGCATCATACATGCGGGATAGAGACGCGTTGTCGTATTTCAGATAGAAATCCTCGTCCACATTGTAGCGTAGCATAGTCTTGAATGTGCCATCCGGTTTCATATAGTAGTGTACGAGCTGCGCATCCTGTTGAGTCACGCCGACACCGACTGCCAAGCGTACCTGTGAGGATACATTTGGCGGGGAAGCGTGGAATGTTCGATTATCAAACATCAGCACCTCTCCTGCTTTCATATCTAGGGTGTGCAGATAGGGGAAAATGCTGAACATATGGTCGCTAAGTGGCACCGGGCACTGCGGTGAGGGTGAGGGACGATGACTTTGCATGAATTTATGACTGCCTCTGATTACTCCCATCTCGCCGTTGTCGAGAGTAGTGTCTACTAGTGTGATCCAGCAGGTGATAGAACAGTATCCTTGTTCCTCATTGTCTGCGAAGCTCCAGTCCTGATGCGCTGGTACGACACCTTTAGGATTTACTTCTTTGACCACATAGCTCGCTACAAAGGGTTTAAAATTCTCGAGATGTTCACTTAGTCTCGGTAACGCAATACTCCATACCTTATCTCTGATTTCGCGGCACATGTCTTTGTCTGTGTTGTCCATGCTAATATGAAAACCGAATCCTCTTTCATCGTTAAGATGTTTCGATTCATAAAACTCCTTTAGCTCTTTAACCTCGTCATCTTTGAGCAGAGAGAATACGGCATATCCTTCTTTTTCAAAAAAGTCTTGTTGGGATTTGTCTTTAAAGATGGGGATCATTTTATACATGGCTTCAGATTTTTTGTGAAGAAAGTTTTGTTTCATGCATCTGTATTCAGCTGCTGAAATGAAGTGTTGATCGTAGTCAAAAGTCCGCTGCAGATCGCCAAATGCAGGTCGCTGCCCTATCTGGGTATTATATTGTTGAAAGAAATTTTCATCTACGTAGTACTGCTCTACTTTTCCGGATTCACCATGATAGAACATGAGCTGAGCGCGCGAGTCGATCAATCCATAGGTCACAGCGATACGGGACTCACCCTCCATATTGGGGGGTGATGCATGGAGCAGTGCCTGTGAAAAAATTAATGCCTCACCCGCTTTCATAGGGAGGAGCTTCAGGTCCTGTCTTAGGAGGTATTGCACATCTCTAAATGAATCAGGCAGTGACGGTGAGCGGAGCGCATCGCTGAAACGGTGACTGCCATCTATTACCTGAATGGCGCCGTTTCTCTCATTTACATCTTGCAGGGGGATCCATATCGTGACCCCATCAAAGTTCGGTTCGTCTACTACCGTCCAGTCCTGATGGATTGTCATTTCGCTTTTGACTCCGGGTTGTTTATTCAGAAAACAGCCACCCAGTTTTTTTATTTCAGCAAAGTGATCTGCTACTCCAGGCCCAAGCATTGATTCGATCTTCTGGTTGATACTTTTTTTATGCGCTTCATCTGTATTGAAAGTACTAGAATAAAAACCATCCGGTATCTCCAAGTGTGTGCTAATAAAGAACTCACGCAGGTCAGAGACCTGTTCTTTATTCAAGAAGGGGATAACAACATAACCCTGAAGGTCAAATTGCTTTTGGAATTTTTCATTTCTGAAGAGCATAAATCTGTTTAATCAGTATCAAATCTGACATGGGCTCAGGCAAAAAACTCCTTGAGTTTGGACATAAAATTTTTCCTTTGCGGTTCATCATAGCCCGGAGCACCCAGGCGATCTGCGAATTCCTTTTCATCGATATTCCTGTGTTTAAACGGGATCCTTCTGACGCGTTTCACATTCCCCGGATTTTTCCACGGATTGAACTGCATATAGAAATCTATATCTACCTCAAGCATTTCGACCTCATCATGACTGACTGATGGATTCATATAATAGTGTATGGACGGCATCTCGGACGGTATACAGATTAGCTGTATGGCCAAGCGGAGCTCGTTGGTCTTATTGAGTGCTGAGTAGTGTACAATACTGTCATCCAGTATGACACAGTCTCCGGCTCTCGTTTCCAACGGAATTAGATATTTTTCGATGATCTCCTGTTTGATATTGTCGAGCTCCCATGGTACCATTGGCCCCCTAATCTCGCCAAACCGCTTGTGACTGCCAGGTACGACCTGCAGTGTACCATTATCTAATGTGGAATCGACCAGCGGGCACCAAATGGACACAGTATAGCATTTGCGCTCGTCGGCAAAGGCCCAGTTTTCGTGTAGCGGTACTTCTCCATTATCAGCTTTCTTTCGGATATAATTTGCGATGATAGGCTTGTAATCTGCGAGCAGTTCATCCATCCGCTGTTTGAATTGTGCGGTGATAATACCAAAGACTTGCTTTTTGTACTCTATATTTTTGTCTATGAAGGTAAAGTCGTATGTAATCAAAGGCGTACCATCCACACCCGTTTCATCGGCCATAATCTGGCCACCGCTCTGAGGCAAGGTGTCAAAGAAATGTTGTTTGAGCAGTTTCACCTCATCGAGAGTAATAAATGGCACACATACATAACCGTTTTTGACAAACTCTGCATTTAACGCATTATCATTTAGTACTTTTCTCATAACTAGAAAATTGTAGTCACGAAGATAAGAAATAATACGGCGCAAAGAGATGATAATAATCAATTTACTCAGGAGCAATCCACTATTTCGTCTTCCACTCGAATCAGGCTCCAGATGGCCAGCCCGGTGATGGCTATCACAACAAAAAAGGAAATCCAGTAGTAAAAATCCGGAAATGCTTCGCCCAGTAAGGCATATCTAAAGCCTGCTATGATACCTGCCATAGGATTGAAGTACAGTAGAAAGTGATACTGCTCCGGTATGATAGTAGTAGGAAAGAATACCGGCGTAAACCAGATCCCGATACTGATGATGGGCATGACAATTTGCTGCAGATCGCGATAGCGGATAGTAAGCACATACATCCAGATGGCGATCGATAGGCCTAGACAAATATTGAGGAATAAAAAAAATGGGAATAAAAAAATGTGCCAGCTCAGAGGGAAGCGAACCAATGCAGCCAAAACAAAAAACATGATTAGCGAAACAAAAGTATCTACGCCTGCTACGAGGGCTTTGGAGAGAGGCAGTATGATCTTAGGAAAATACATTTTGCGAATCAAGTCCTGCCTCAGGCTGATGGCAGAAGATGCAGTAGCTGCTATCTGAGAAAAAAGATTCCAAGCAATCATGCCAGTGAATGCAAAAAGGATATAGGGAGAAGCCGTATGTATTTTCAATAAATAGCTAAAGAGTACCGTGAAAATAGAGAGTATGATCACAGGCCGGAGCACTGCCCAAAAAACCCCAAAATAGGTCTGTGCATATTGCGTTTTGATCTCTTGCCATGCAAATATCCAAACCAGACTTTTGTATTTCAGAAACTGGATCCAGTATTCTCTGATTATAATAGGATCTGGGTGAATTTTCGTTATTTCCATGCTATTAATACCAGAATATGACTACTGTGATTGTATTTATCCATAGTGCAATTTTACACTTAATCATGAAAGCAACCTAAAATTTTAATAGTGCCTCCGTTTGAAATTAACATCTCTAATGGTCAAGTGTAGATTTTCTATCTTTAACCTACGACAAAAAAGAAACTTCCGAAAGATACAAATCAACTAGCTAAGTTCATCACTGATCTTGCTACTGTCAAAGCTAAAGAACCAGTGAGCACAAAAAATCCTACTGCCATTGCATTGTGTACGCTCGGAGGATTGAGAGGAGGTAAAGCTCGTATCAGGAAACTTACTCTAGAACACCGAAAAGCAGTATCCAAGAAACCAAATGATTCTCGCTGGAAAAAATAGCATTATTCGTTGATGCCTAATATTGTTTTGCATCAGCTTTTAATGGAACAGGTCAGGGTAACTAGCTATTATTTGTGATACAAATCAACTTCAGCTTTGGTGTCTTGATTGTTAGAATTATAGCAAACTTAACCTTTTCGGTTATATTTCTACTTTTTCGGTGAAGCGTGCGCAATACCTTAAATCGAACACTACAACTTTACTTTTCCGAACCAACCCCCCTTTTCTTATTAAGGATTCTTACATTAAGTGTAGTTTTTCATACATTCCTAAATAGCTTCTAAAAAATATGGAGATAGCACTATTTATGCAAACTATATATTAAAATGTTATTTAATGTTCCTCTATAGTCACTTTTCTCCAGTTTCAACAGTTTAGCATTACTGATTTCAGATACAGGCAGATCGTACCTATGTATCACTTTCAAATATTCCCTTAGGATACTCATTCTCTGTATAGTTGAGACCACTACTACCTCATCTTGCTTCGTCCTCAGATAGTTCCAAAAACTCGGGAATTCATACATATCACAACGGCACTCCTTCTCCAGATACCGTCTGTAGTAAGGTAAAAAAGGTATGTTGTAGCCATCGGTGATATAGATTTTTTTAAAGTGAGAGAAGTCGAAAGGATGAAATGGTTTATTGCTGGAGAAAAGGTAATCGCATGAGGAGGAATTTACTACCAGGATCTTATTCGTAGCCACTTTGGTGATCGTAGCCAGATTCTTTTGGTAATCTTTTAGGTCACTCTGCAGCTGATTTGCTTCTGCTTTTTGGTGATATAGATGAACGCAGAAAAGCAAAACAATCCCAGCTAGAATCGGATATATACGACGAGAGATATTGCCTGTCAGATCGGGCAGCAAAATGACTATATGGCAAAAAATAAAGAGACTAATGAGTGGAGAAAAGGATCGATCATTTACTTTATCCGTATAGGTCTGAACCGCAGAGAGGAACCAGAATGAAGAGGCAAATGCAAGCCAGAACAGAAAGCTGGGCATCGAAGTGAATCTATTTCTGATCAGTATACCGATACCCATCAGCAGAGCCAGCATACACAAATACCAAAAGCGGGCTGCGATATCCGATACACTTCTGTAGACTCTCCGCCATTGCCGTGCATCGGTATAAAGAATTTTTTCGTGCATGATCAGTGACCGCAGGTAGGATGGAGTGATTATCTTTGGATCTGCCCACATTATATCTTTTGCTGTCTGCCACATTACGCTGTCAGGATAGGATTTCATAGCGGAGAGAGGCACAGTATTTTCTCTATCTGTGTATTGCGCTTCAATATCAGGCTCTATCTGCTTGTAAAATTCTTTGGTGGTTTTAATATCAAAAGCAATAGCGGCGAGAAGCGATAGCAGGAATAGAGATGGAAATAAAAATATCACTAAAAACCGCTTGATATTTTGTATATAGAAAAGACCGAAGACCGCAATTTGCAAAAAAGCAGCTGTCGCTGACTCTGAGCGGGTCAGTGTGCCGATGATAAACCAAATGTTTAGAAAAACAAAGAGCCCAAGTCGGTTCCGGATACTACCCTGAATATGAAAGAAATAAACTAATCCAATAAGGGATAGGCCAGTCACCATATAAGAGACTCGGGTAAATATGAAATGAATATTTTGATCTGCAAAGACAAGTAAATAGATGGCTACTAATATGGTCGTTTTCATCAATATTGATTGGGAATCCGGTAAAATCTGAAGGATCAAATAGAGGCCGATCAAGCATGACACAAATAAATAGCTATATAGTATCCAGGATATCCATTCCACCTGGGGATAAAATTGATAAAGCAAAGAGTATAGGTGTGATGTACCAATATTTCCCAAAAAATAGACGGAGCGAAAAGGTAGCCCCTCAGTGAGTTTGCCAGAGTAAAAACTGTCGAACAAAGCCTCATATTCTACATAATAAAAGTCGTAAAAAATATAGGTAAACAAAAAGCAACCTGCCGTAACCATTAGGGCAAGAAAGAATTTTGCTTTATAAACGGAATTGAGGTCTTTTAACATATTACTTATTCGCAAGTTATCATATTCCGCCAATCTGTGAATACTAAAAGGGAGATATTATTCAACTATGCTTTTGGTATCAACTCCGGCAGATATTAAATACCGCAATATGAAAAGTAATAGGATAATTATTTATTTTAGTGTGGAAAAAATAAAGAGGGGACAAATTCAGTTGAGCTAGAATTATAGATATATCTCAACATAAAGTCAGAATATCGCCAATTGAAAAATTTGAAAATAGTGGAAAAAATAAAAGAATGACAAGTCAGATATTCAGGGATTATTTATTACAGGATCAGTTTGAGAGAGATGGATATGTAGTCTTTGATTTTGTACCATCAGAGATAGTTAAAAACATATCTACAAAGTTTTATGATTTAAACCCAATTTTACCCGAGGGGTTTTCATCTGGTGCCAGTTTTCAGGACGACTATGTGAAACAAAGATTATTTTCGGAAATTGATTCAGCCCTTCATGAGTCAATGAACCATGCGTTCATAAACTATAAAAAATTGGGCGGTACCTTTCTATGCAAAGCCCCCGGGGAAAAAGGGAAGGTGAATCTTCATCAGGATTGGACTGTAGTGGATGAATCGAAATATGCCTCGGCTACGGTATGGATACCTACACAAGAGGTTGATGAGCTAAATGGTGCATTAAAAGTTTTGCCTGGCAGCCATCTTTTTTTTGACAAATACAGGAATAATAATATTCCTTTTAGCTATAGGGGCAGCGAACAGTTGATATGGGATAATATGATTACTGTGCCGATGGTACCAGGACAGGCATTTGTTCTTAATCACGCCGTCTTGCATGCTTCATCCGCCAATGTGACGAGCAAGGAGAGAATTGTGATAGCATATGGCATCACCTCGACGGAAGCTAACCTTATCTTTTATTATAAAGATCCAGTTAATAGCAGAGTCGAAAAATTTGATATGCCGGACGACTTTTTTTTACGTTATTACAATATCGGTGAGCGACCCCTATTCGGAAACAAAGTGGACGAATTTGATTATGAGGTGCCGGTGGTAAGTCGCGCGCGAATCTATGAGATGATTCAGAATGAGAAGCAAAAAAGACGTAACATTCCATATTTTCAGAAAAACTGGGCCCTGACAGGATAGAAAGCACTTAGGGTGCGCATTAATTAAAATTTTGAAGGTATAATAAGAATACAAAGATAAGAGATTGAAAAAGAAGAGATGAATTACCGTGTATTTCTTTTCCGCCTGCTAATGGTAATGCTGATAGCTGCCGCTTTTGAAACTATCGGATATATGGCTATGCGGTTTAATAGCCGTTCATTTGACTGGCTGAGCAATAAGAACTATTTCAGGGTGCGTGACATGCTTATCGGGGACAAAGATGGAGACAAATTACCACGCTATCTTACACTCCCTTATTTGGGCTATGTGCCCAACCCTGGTTATGTCAAAGAGGGTGTACTACAGCATAATGATGCAGGATATCGGGGCACTAAAGTCCCACTGCGCAAAACAGGTACATTCAGAGTACTTTGCCTCGGGGGCTCGACTACCTATGGTCTGGGTGTCGATCGGCCGGACCAATCCTATCCGGCACAGCTCGATAGTATACTAGTTGCCCACTTTCGCAACGACGAGATACTGTCAAAAAAATACAGCGGGGCAGAAGTGATTAATGCTGGCCTGGAGGCTGGGACATCTGCCGAGGAGCTCGAGCAATATCTGTTTAAATACCGTTATTACCGCCCTGATGTGGTGGTTGTACACAGTGGAGTCAACGATGCCCAGATAATGAACAATACAGAAACGGATTTTCAGCTGGACTATACTCACTACCGCCGGTTACAATTTCATTTAGAACCATTATCCCAGCCTGCACGTTTTTTAATGAAATCATATTTCATCAGTTTTATGGTGATTAGGCTTTTTTACGAAAATTTTTATTTCAGCGGAATAAGTGGTCGTGAATGCTATACCCGGCAGCGTGGACAGACTTTTGTACGCTGGAATGAGATGAATATGGACACTGTTTTCAAAACCAAAGACTATAGATACCTGCCATTCTATCGCAATACGAGGAGTCTGTATGAAGAAATTATAAAAGATAGCGCTGCGCTTCTGGTTTTGCCCAATATCCTCAATATACATGACGAATTTGTACGAAACAGTTCGCGCTACAAAGAGCAGTGTGCTGAAAATATCAATATGGCTGCAATGCTAGCCCGGGATGTGGGTGGAGTCAATATTCCTTTTACCTTTGATTCTATCCGAAACTCTAATTGGTGGCTGGATGATTGTCATCTGAGTGCAGATGGTGAAAGAAACAAAGCACAAATTGTATTGCCATTTATAATTGAAGTTGCTATAAAAAATAAACCGTAGATCTGATTTTTGTCAATATCTGAAAATGTATTCAAAATAAACTCATAAGTCATTAACTTTGTTACAAAACCGGCTTTCTATGGCTGTCATTTCAACATATAGTTTAAAACCCTTTAATGAAAAAATAAAGGATGAAGAATTGTTGCATTTATTGAGAAGGTGTCTTTTTGGCGTAGGGCATAAGGACTTGACTTTTTATAAAGGGAAAACCCTGAGCCAGTGTTTGACGGCTCTGCTCACTCCATCACCCACTCCTCCTCCAGCACGTGAAGAACTCTCGGACGGCGTGGATCTGAATCCGGCTATCAAGGTAGGTGGCACATGGGTACACGAGGCATTTGAAAATGAAGAGGTAAACTACAGACGTAAACTGATGTTTCGTATGTGGTGGACAGGATTAATATTAAATCGAGATTTTTCGCTGACCGAAAAAATGACCTTATTCTGGCACAATCATTTTGTGACTGAAACTGATGTAGTCAAAGATAGTCGCTACTCTTATTTTTATGCAGCAATGCTGCGTGAGCATGCTTTAGGAAACTTCAAAAAACTGATTCGGGAGGGCACGACCTGCCCCGCAATGCTGGTTTATTTGGGAGGCAATACCAATTTCAAATCAGCTCCCAATGAAAACTATGGACGTGAACTCATGGAGCTTTTCACTTTGGGTAAAGGTTATGGAGTACAGTATACCGAGGATGATGTCAAAGCTGCTGCACGTGTGCTGACTGGATGGCATGATGACAAAGAAAAAAGTACCGGAGTATTTGACCCTGCTCAGCACGAGACAGCAGATAAACATTTTTCATCTTTTTTTGGCAATACTGTGATCAGAGGGAGGACTGGCCCTGATGGTGCTAATGAGGCAGATGACCTGATGGACATGATTTTTAGCAAGAAGGAAACGGCGCGCTATGTTTGCCGCAATATCTATCGCTGGTTCGTATATGCCCATGTGGATGACCGGATCGAAAATGAGATTATCCATCCGCTCGCAGATATTTATATCCGGAATAATTTTGAGATCATTCCTGTACTTAGGATTTTGCTGGGCAGTGAGCATTTTTTTGATCCGGTATTTCGCGGATGTATCGTGAAGAGCTCTGCTGATTTTCTATTGGGTTCGACCATGGAGATCGGAGTGACAGTCTATTTAGCTCCTGACAAAACCTACACAAATTTAGTCGACTGTCATGAACCGTGGCTACAATATCATTTGACGTGTGAGGATTTGGCCATGCGTATCGGTGATCCGCCTTCAGTATCAGGATGGCCAGCCTATTATCAGGCTCCAAAGTATCATCAATGGTGGATCAATTCCGCAAGCCTTAGTATGCGAAAAAAAATCACCGACGGGCTCAGTACTCATGATGGACTTATATTCAATGGATATAGTATCAGTTTTGATTTTTTGAATTATGCGAAGCAGTTTCAGAATCCCGAAAACCGCGATGGATTCATACAGCAGGTTACTGACCTATTATTTGCTGTGCCACCAAGCAAATCATTGTTAGATCACCTTAGGGGACTTTTAGTGTCTGGTATGGAGACAGATTACTATTGGGAAAAAGCCTGGAAGAAACTGGTCGAGCACCCTGATGATAAGGAAACAGAAGAAGTCTTGAACGCCCGACTACGAATGTTTTTTGCAAAATTACTGAGTTTGCCGGAATATCACATGATGTGAGATCAGATATTAACTCTGATATAAACTCTGAAAATTAAATTTAAAATGAATAGGAAAGCCTTTATCCGAAATTCTGCCATAATAACATCAATGTATCCGTTACTTAATGCTATGCAGGCATGTCAAGTCAAAAAGATAGGCTCTTCAAAGAAAATAATTATATTCATTCAGTTGTTAGGGGGCAACGATGGCCTGCATACCCTCATCCCACTGAGCAATTATCGCAGATTGACAGAGTTGCGGCCTAACATATATTTACCAGAAAATAAAATACTACCACTCCGTGGCACGTCAGATACCGGGCTACACCCGGCGCTCGGAGGTATTAAAGATATGTATGACAATGGCCTAGCGGGATTTATACAAGGTGTGGGTTATGAAAAACCCAATTTCTCTCATTTTCGCTCATCTGATATTTGGCTCACAGGCTCGGAGCCGTCCAAAGTATTATATACGGGTTGGATGGCACGTTATTTGGAGACAAAATTTAAAAACTATCCGGACGGTTTCCCTAGCCATAAACAACCCGACCCGCCAGCGATTAAAATAGGAGATACCGGCACTTTCCTCTTTCAGGGTGGAGTTATGGATATGAGTATTGTTATTAACCCCGCGATTCCATTTGGTTCATCAGGCTCCGAGGCTGAAGAAGAGGTATCTTATAGTTTCGGTGCGGAAGAGGTAAAAACGATCCGTGAAATATTGCTGCAGACAGACCGCTATGCAGGCAGGGTAAAAAAAGCGCTGAACGCTCCTTTTTCCTCCTCGAAACTTTATCCCAAGACCGGAGTGAATATCTTAGCCGACCAGTTGAAGGTTGTTTCAAAACTCATTAACGGCGGGCTGGAGACTTCTGTCTATGTCGTTGACCTGAAAGGATTTGACACACATGTAGAGCAGGTCACAGCTTCAGATAAGACGAAAGGAATACATGCCGATTTGCTGGGCAAGCTATCTCAAGCCATCACCTGCTTTTGGGATGATGTAGTACATATGGGTCGCGAGGAGGATATCGCTGGTATGACCTTTTCTGAATTTGGAAGGCGCATCGTTTCGACTAGTGGCCTTGGTACAGATCATGGTTCATCTCAGCCTATCATATATTTTGGAGGCAATATTAATTCGCAATTGATAGGAAAGAATCCGGTGATACCTGACAAAGTCACTGTGGATGATAACCTGGCTATGCAGCATGACTTCAGATCTGTTTATGCATCTATTTTACGCCAATGGTTCAAGGCCCCTGATGATGTAGTAAAGTCTGTATTGCAAGGGGATTTTCATGATCTTTCAATTTTTAATAGTTAAAGGTTTGGGTCCACATGCAAAGAACATTTTTACAGGAATGAAGGATTTTGTTCGCAATAGGGGGAATGAGATAATGATCACCCTTGTCGTATTTGCCCTTAGCCTTTTATGCTTCCGACCGGTCACTGACGATTATGCTTTTTTTATGAGCAGTCTTGCTGCTCGTCAGTTCAGTGACTTTGCATATTTTGATGTCCACTTTCAGGGATTCATAGGGATCAGGGAAGTATACAAACTGCTATACTATATACTACCTCGTATCAACTGGCACTTCACCTTTATGTTGGTCTATGAGATCTTGAGTTTATATCTTGTTTTGCGAGCTCTCAGGATAGTGGTATTAAACAAAGTCAACGGTCTCTTTCTGATTCGTCTCATTCAGATTATAGTTGCCTTATTTTATATGGAAAATATAATCTTCATGTCGCACACTCGGACATCACTTATATTTTGTGGTATTGCATTATTCAATCTTTCATTTACGACGCTCATTACGAGAAAAGATCTGCTGCTGAATGGTTTGCTATTTGTTTTCGGTATGCTCCTGAGACCGGAGAGCAGTATCGGCATGTTATTGATCGTGGGTGCAGGATATTTTATTTATACTCATGATCTGAGGGAAATGATTAGACGGATATGGATACCGGTCATGGTGACAGGCATTTTCATCACTATATTCTCTATCGACCTCGCATATACTGATATCTATGTCCGCAAAGTGGAACCCGAAATAGAGTATAAAATGATGGCAAAGAGGGTAGTAGCTATAGGGCAAATGAAGACCGCAAAAGACTCCGTCAAATATGAGGCCGCATTGGTAGGAATGTGGTTTGATATGAAAGAAATGACACCATCTTTCATGCGCGGCATTATATTGCCGGGTGTGGATATGAGTGCTCAGCATATGAAGGATGTCCTGTTTCATCTACTGGGCTTTTATGCAGCTTATCCTTTTATCTATGTTGTGATCGCCACGTTTTTTTTACTGGGATTTAGTCTATTGCCAGACTATAGAGTTCGGGTGGCCAGTATGATCTTATTTCAGATTTGTGCGACCTGTATTCTCTATGCTTTGGATTATAATGGGTTTTTGGTGAGTAACAGGCATTTTATGAGTCTTCAGTTTATTGCTCTTTTTATTAATGCTTTTTATTTTTTTGATGCACCTATAGTAAGAAAGGGAACGGGCGCGAAAATTTTGACCGGCGCTGTTTTCCTTTTTGTAATCTCGGCACTCGTATTGACATTGCTGAGATACAAGGAGAATAACGAAGCGATCGAACATGAGGTCACTGACATGGCTCAGACTATGAAAAGACTGGAACAGAGATACACCGATCGATTGGTCATTGTTACCATTGACAGTCGCTTCCTATTCGATCAGCACTTCTCTCTTGAGAATGAAATGTACAAAAAGAATACATACATTATGTTTGATTGGTTTACATTTCCCCTTACTCCGAGATATGTGCAATATGTGAGCAGAAAATGTAATTGCGATGCTAGTGATCCTGTATCATTTTTTAAGTGGATGTCAGACCGTCATGCTTTATATATATCCTCTCCATATAGATGCGATCTGGTCAGGCGATATCTCAAAGTCGTCTATGGGTGTAATGTGGAGTTTGATCCGGTAGTCAAGATAAACGCGCTCGGGAATATCACTAATAATGATACAGACAGAGATGTATTAACAACGATTCGGCTGATACCCTGACAAGGACAATGAATATCTGCAACTTGTAAAATAAACTTTCGATATTTACATGAATATGGGATCAGCTAAGATAAAATGTGCATTGATCGGTTGCGGATATTGGGGCGCTAATTTTCTCAGAATAATTTCAAGTTCCGAACGGGCTATTTTAGAAAAAGTTTGCGATCTAGACACCAATAATCTTGCATTGCTGACTAACAGATATCCTCACATCAGCTTTACGAACGACGTAGACCAGATTGCCAATAATCCTGAAATACAAGCAGTGGTCATTTGCACACCGGTAAATACGCATTTCGAACTGACGGAGAAAATAATAAAAGCAGGAAAGCATGTCCTCTGCGAAAAACCCCTCACTGATACTGCTTCACGCTGTGAGGATTTGAATAGACTCGCACAACAGAATGGAGTAAAGTTATTGGTGGGTCACGTATTTGAATATAACAGCATAATCAGATATATGAAAGAGATGATCTATCAGAATCAGATCGGTAGGGTACTCTATCTGCAACTGATGCGTATGGGGCTGGGGCCTGTGCGCAAAGATGTGAGTGTGATTTTCGATCTGGCTGCACATGATGTGGCTATTGCTATTTCACTGATGAAGCAGCTGCCGATATCGGTGTCAGCTTCAGGCTCCTGTTTTCTGCAGGAAGAGGTCGAAGATGTCGCTTTTATACAATTGGAATTTGCTGAAAAGGTGATTGCGAGCATTAGCGTATCCTGGATAGACCCTATCAAACAAAGAGTAGTAAAAGTGGTGGGGGCCAAAAAAATGCTTGTTTTCGACGATGTTTCGGTAGGCGAAAAGTTTCGTATAATTGAGACCGGCAAAAACTATCAAACGAGCCCTGGAGATTACGGAAGTTTTCAGCTATCGGTAAAGGATGGTGAAATTATAATTCCTAATTTACAATATACAGAATCTTTGGTGAATGAATTTGATCATTTCATCGCCTGTATTAAAGGTACTGAGGAGCCGCTCACAGATGCGGCCTATGCTGCCAGAGTGGTAAAAGTCCTGGAGGCAGCCCAAACCTCAATCAGACAAGGTGGAAAGAAAATCATATTATAATGGCGGCTTTTTCGGTTTCGGTCATCATACCAGCATACAATGAAGAAGCGATCATCCAGAACGCCGTAAAATCTGCATTAGACATATTAGCCGCTTCTGGTGCTGACTTCGAAATCATCGTCGTTAATGATGGCAGCCAGGATAGCACGGGGCGAATTTTAGATGATGCATTCGCGGGTGAGCGGCACATAAAAATATTTCAAAAGCAAATCAACCAAGGTTTTGGCAGTGCGATCCGCAGTGGAGTGAAGCTGGCAACAAAGGAATATATTTTTTGTGTACCGGCTGATAGTCCACTCACACCGGATTTATATGATGCATTCAGCGGGTATGCGCCTCTGGCTGACGTTTTGGTGAGCTATCGCAGAGTAAAAGTAGGATATTCATTCAGGAGGCACCTCAATTCGTTTGTATATCACAAGCTGGTATCAATATTATACAATATGAACCTACGTGATTATAACTGGATTCACATGTACCACCGAAAGGTTTTTGATGAAGGAAAAATTGAAATTGAGTATAATGGTATATTTATGCTGGCTGAGATACTGATCAAAGCAAAAAGGGCGGGATTTTCTTTTTATGAGTTTGAAGTCGAGCAAAAGGAACGCCTGACAGGAATAGCGACTGCCTCTAAACTAACTGCAATCCTCAAAACACTCGCAGAAATACTTTCCTTTCGGTATCGTACCTAGTCCAGACTCAATTCAAAAATTAAAAACAGATTTCAGTCTATTGAAAAATCCTCTTGGGGTACCTGATTCAAACTGATCCAGCTTACCCGGGGTAATAAGTGGAAAATCATATGGTAGCTCGCTTATTTTTTTTAGTTTACGAGGTCCTTGGAAGATGTTTTCATAGAGGAAAAACTCCTTGTTTGATTCATATACCTCGATGGTAGTTTCATCCTTTTTGTGATAATAGAACATACTTGCCTCGTCGGGTATGATACCAAAGACGGCAGCCAGTCGGATTTCATCAGTTTTATTTTCGCCGGAGGCATGTATCAGCCTGTGGTCGTATACCAGAGCTTCTCCGGCTTTCATATATAGTCTTGTCATTTTCTGCCACAGTTCAGCCTCCACTTCGTTATATGCGGAACGAATATTAACAGAGCGATAAGACTTTATCCATGAATGGCTTTTGGGCATCACGCAGATAGCTCCATTAGTTGCTTTCAGGTCCACGAGGGGCACCCAGATATTGAATGATCTGTAATGGTCTTCATCGACAATATTCCAGTCCTGGTGTGGGCTCAGAGTTCCGGTATGCCCTTTTCCTTTGGCTATAAAAGAGCCCCCAAGCGCATTAGCATTGACAAGGGTTTCTCTGATAGCTCTTTGGAAAACACCCCTTATCGTATTATTCATCTGCATTCTCGTATCGATATCAGGCAGGTGAGCCGTAGCACTCATCCCCTCCAGCTTCTTAGAATTGAATTGATAATAGAAAGTCTTAAGATCGGATACCTCTCCTGTAGACAAAAATGGAATAACTATATATCCTATTTCGAGCAGTTGTTTATCTAAAAGAGGATCTAGAAGGATGGATTTCATACTGCTTTTGTTTAAGTTATAAACTTAATAAAACTATAGCTAGTTGACTCTTTTTTTATTAAAACGCCTAGTCACTTTATAGAGTGATACTATCTCACGAATGGCTTTTTGTAGAGTATGCCATTTGCCTCCTTTCGCTTCCCCACTCATACGCTGATGATAAACCGATGGAAGCTCTATAGGCACGGTTCCTGACTTTATCAGTTTGCAGCAGATCTCACTCTCTACGATAGAACTGGTTAGCTCCGGCTCTGCGAAATCGAGTTGATCTTTACGATAAACCTTTATCCAATTTACATCCCGCAGATCCATGCCCAGGATATATTTATTAAACCACTTATTAGCGAATGTCAGTGTCTTGCGGTATGCTCCGTAGTCGGTACTAAGGCGGTAAAAAGAATAAAACCTTTCAAATTTAAAAGGCTTAATGGCCAGCAGCTCAGTGATATCAAACTGTCCATCACCAGGTACTGCGCAGACATATTCTTTTGTCGCATTTTGATAGCCTGTACAGAGTGCTGCACCGATACCCTGGTTTTGGGTATGGCGTATGTATCGGATCGACTCATGATGCTCCAATAGGGACTGAGACCCGTCTGTGCTTCCATCATCTACCAGTATTATCTCATAATTGTCAGACAATTTAGTCATCGTTTCAATGCAAGAGGCGATAACGCACTCCACACTCTCACGTTCATTATAGCAGAAGATGACAATGGATATATTCAAGCTATAGTGATTATTATGCCATTTGATTTCAAAGATTGTTCAGCTTTCTCGAGAATCCTTACTACATCCAGTGCATTGATACCATCGGACAGCGGCTTTCGGCCTGTTAAAATGCAATCATAAAATTCAGCGATTACATTACTCAGTGGCTCTGTAATCTCATATTTAGGAATAGTGATATCGCCGAGGCGATAGTCGATGAGTTTGGATTTATTTTCATCGGCAGTTTGCTTGCTCATGTAGTCGTATATTATAAGTTTATTAGTAGACTCGATATCATCGTATATAATCATTTTTTTCTCGCCGCCGATTATCATCTTTCTGATCTTGACCGGAGATGCCCAGGAGCCATTGATCTGGATGAGCAATCCGGATTCATATTCCAGAAAAAGGTAAGCCAGATCCTCCACTTTATTATTCAAATTCAGTTTTCCAATAGCCCGGGCAGATTTAGGCTTTTCGTCTATCAGATAATTGATGATGGATATGTCATGACAAGCCAGATCCCATAACACATTGATGTCATCCTGGTAGATACCAAGATTAATACGCGTCGCATCAATATAATTTATACGTCCCAGAAATTCTTCAGAAATATATTTCTTCAATTGATGGATGACCGGATTGTATAGATAGATATGATCTACCATCAGTATTAAATTATTTGCTGCCGCTGTCGATATTAATTCTTCGACCTCTTTGACCGAAGTCGAAAGCGGTTTCTCGGCCAGTACGTGCTTCCCATTGATTAGTGCCTCATTGGCTAAGATATAGTGGGAGGATGTAGGAGTAGCGATGACTACTGCATCTATTTCCGGATTCTGAAATATATCAGCAGGATCTGATGTGGTTTCCAGATTTATGAAAATGGATTGAACAGTCTTTAACCTTTCACTATTAGTGTCGCAAACGACAATCTTGCCGGACAGGGCTTGCTGGACAATATTGCGTAGCAGATTAGTACCCCAGTATCCATAGCCTATCAGCCCAATATTTAATTTACTTTTCATTATCGCCGGTTAATAGACTATTGCAATATTTTATCAAAATACTGAAATGATCGCAAAATAGAAGAGTTTATTTAAAAATTAGCACTTTCCCTTGAAATCATAAAAAGTATCATGGGGGACCAAAATGGAAAGAGACTTATTTGATATTCTCGGTACACTTTTGGCAATTCTTTTTGTTTATGAATTTTTTTTATAATTTACTTTTGAGAAAACCACTTTGAAGTGAAGCGTTAGCTATATAATGATAAATTTGTACAATCGTAATTCAAACAATGATTTATAAGGAGCAATTTGAATGGCCTGATGATGAAGAGATCGTTTATCTGCGACCTCCGAAGGAAGAATATCATGGAAAGTTAAAACCATTTTATTCACCGGATTTATTTCCAGAGTTGGCGATTCTCAAGGAAAATTGGAAAGGAATAAGAGATGAGATTTTGAATTTTGAAAAAAGTAATGGCGTTTTGGCCGGTATGAACTCTCTTTCTCCTGCAGCTACAGAAGGTGGAAACTGGAGTTTGATATACCTAATGAGTTTTCTAAGAAAATTTCATGACAATAGGGCGAAATTTCCATTTATCACTAGTATAACAGATCAGATTACTAATTGCGTGTTTGTCGGAATCAGTATCCTACCACCACACACTGAGATCAAACCACATTATGGTGATACCAATGCAATTGTCCGCACCCATTTAGGCCTAATCATACCTGACCCATATCCTGTGATTGGGATTAAGGTAGGAGAAGTGGAGCGTGGATGGGAAGAGGGAGAGTTGCTCTGCTTTATTAATGTCACAGAGCACAGTGTCTGGAGCAGGTCTTCGCGGAAAAGATATATTTTGATGTTTGATTTCATTCCTGCAACTTTGGAACTCAGAAAAATGGAAATAGCCTCAAATGCGCTCGGCAGTCAGAGCTTTATATACTTATATAAGCAGTATGGCATTGTCAGAAAGTTGCCCCTCTTTGCTCATGGGTTTTTATGCTGGTCATTCTCCTTTTTCTGGAGATTATATTTGCCAATTCAAAGAGCATTTAAGTTTCTATAGAGTATGATGGCCGATTAATCAGAAAAGATTTTTTCTTTCTTTCAGCATAAATATTGTTCCAATCGTCAGTTCCGGGATCAGAAAAGACAGATGAACATACACTGCAAAAAGGGCGTAGCTTTGAAGCTCTTGTGCAGATGGTGTGATCCCATATTGTTTAGCTGCCAGTATCAATGTAGAGTAGACGCCATAATGAAGGACTCCTATATTGCTCGGTGCTGAGGGTATGAAAGCTATAATCATCATACTAAGTGAAACAAGCAAAGAGCTGTATAGCCCTGCTACAGGAACTGATACACCTGCTGCTTTTTGCAAAAGATAAAACTGCATCAGGTTAAAAATAAAAACAACAGCAAATAGCAAAAAAAAGGGATTTATTGCTTGGTTGCTTTTCATATTATTCAGATGATCGATAGTATGGCTATAAAGCCTGAATAAAAATTTCCCAATTCCTTTAAAAATCATGGCAAACCGCCAAAACTTTTTGGCCGCCTGATTATTTTTGAGTAATAACAAATGAACTATAGATAGAATAAGTACAATTATAGCCGTATATAATAATGCGTAAGAGATGTAATGATTTATAACTGGTTTGATAATAAACAAGATGGCAATCAGTATCGCAAAGGCCTGACTATCCAGCCATTTTTCTGTAATAGTTGCTGCAAGTGCACGGGAAAAGGTGACGCCATTTTTGCGACTGAAATGCGATGCCCGTACACCTTCTCCCAGATTTCCGGGCAATAAGCAATTGTAAAAATTTCCCAGAATCAGACTGGCATATGTATCAAGAACAACAGCCTTATTGGCTTTATTAACCCAGATCAGTTTGGCCCTAATGGCATAAAAAGATAAAGATGAAATAAAGAGCGCAATCGCAGCAATAAAATAATACCATTGGTCTCCCTGCAGCCGGATATCAGAGAGGCGTAGTCCGCTTTTATAAAAAGTATACCAGAGCAGAAGGGCACTGATACTATAGCCTAGCAGGTCTCGCACGGTAAATTTTCGGAGTAGTTTGAATTTAAACATCGCGTTTCACTTATGAGTTCATTGATACCTTTATCATCAGGCTACATTAGAGATGTCGTTGATGACTGGCATATTTTCAAATCTCGCATCTGTCCGGACCTTTGTAGCTATGAGTTTGTTGACACCTATTTTTCGAAGGAAGAACTTTTTTAGGTGAAACAAGTTGTGCAGTGCGTATGCTCTAAACTCAGGATTTCGCAGCATGAAACCTGTGATGACATCACTGAGCATAGACAGAGGGCGGATTAAGAAGCCAGGGATTTTCAGGATATGCTGCGGCTGCAATCTCGTTTTCATCCAATCCGGTAGTACGGGCATTATCCTGAAAATCACCTCATAGGCCTTATACAGGTTCATGAGGCCTGCATCTTTAATGTTTTCTGTATTGCGGAAAAAATAAAAATCTTCTCCTTCATTTATTTTTGTCGCTTGCTCTTCGGTCAGCCTTCCTTTGGCGAGTGCATCATTCATCATTTCTGTACCTGGTAAATAGCAGGTCCAGAATGTCTGGATCCTCTTAGCAGAATGGTGAGCATATAACTGTCTGGCATTTTCCTGAGCACTTATCGGTTCATCGGGCAGCCCGAACATATGGTCCACCTTCACTTTCATTTTATATTTGTTCATCACGTCGATGGCGGCACTGACATCCTCGCTGCGCTCATAGCGGAGAAGCGTATCTTTTTTAAATCCTTCGTCCATCGACTGGACACCCATTTGCACCCAGGAGCAGCCGGCATTGCTGAGCCATTTGGCTATATCGTCATCCATGTAGCGGGGATGGGTGAGTATCTGAAAAGGTTTATTGATCTCTTTACGATAAAGGGCTAGAAAGTCCTGTAGCCATTTTTTACTGGTCGTAAAAATATCATCCTGAAAATCGACTACGCGGATATTGTATCGCTGCTTAGCTATTTTGAGTTCGGCTATCATATGCTCAGGGCTACGGAGACGCACATATTTGCCAGATTTTTCCTCAGGTAATTTGGCAAAGAAATTATTGAAACAAAATGTGCATCTATAGGGGCACCCTCTAGATGCCATAGCGAGATACAGATCTCCCATTCGCACGTGCTCCTCCCATAGCGGCTTGTCAGAAAAGGGAAGCGAATCAAGATCCTGCAGAAAACCTGTCTGCGGTCCACTAATGATCTTGCCTTCAGGTGTCTTATATCGGGTATTGGGTATCTGGTGTCTGTAATCTGATGTTTCAACAGCTTTGAGTATTTTCGGAAAGGCTACATCACCTTCGCCTACCACTACAAAGTCAACGATAGGCTTTTGCATAAGCAAATGAGGAACTGCTGAGGCGTGCACCCCGCCGAAGACTGTTTTTATGGCTGGATTGAGCTGCTTGGCTCTTTTTGCTATATCCAGGGACCACTGATAGGTAGACGTGAGAGGCGAGAAGGCGATGACATCAGGTTGTTGTCTTTCGATGGCGCTAATCACTTCAGATGTATCATCGAAGTATGGAGATAGCCATGGCATCTCCAGATTGAACCGATCATGAAAGAGTGACGCCGAAAAAGCCAAGTCCGTCTGGTGGCCATGCACTTTGGCAATGGCAGAAAGCATACTGATGCCCAGCTGCTCCGTACCCAATGCCGCAAATGTTACCTTGACCATCCTGTAAATTAAAGGATTTCTCAAGAATTTTAATAAAATACTGAATAAATTAAACTCTATTTTTACCTCACCTGTTTAAGGGGCTGTGTAGGAATGAATAAAAAATACTTATTGTAAGAATCATTAATAAGAAAAGAGGTGGTCGGTCAGGAAAAGTAAAGTAGTAGTGTTAGATTTGCGATCTAACAAAAATGAACAGTTACCCTACTGACCTTACCGCCAAGCAATGGCAAATTTTAGAAAAAAATGAATGATAAAAGAAAACGAAAACATCCTATACGCAAGATATTAGATGCTATACTTTGTAAAGTAAAGACCTGCTGCTAGTGGCGAATGTTGCCAAAGACCTTTGCTTTTTAGGAGCTGTTATAGCATTATTTTAGGACATGAAAATATAATGGCTTGATAAAAGTGCTATTGGAAGAAGTAGTTTACAAAATAAGAAGCTCGGTAGGCAAAAAGGACGTTCGACTGTTTATATAATTGATAGTCAAAGCGCTAAGAATAGTGCTTTCAATGACTTTGAGATAGGCTATGATGCAGGTAAAAAAGTGAAGGGCAGAAAAAGACATATAGCTACAAATACATTAGGCAATCTTTTGGCTGTAGAAGTATATCGTGCCTCATATGCCATCAGAGCACAGGGCTTTGATATTATTAAACATCCTAACAAAAGCATTGTGAAAGTCTTTGCTGATGGCGGTTATAAAGGGCAACTCATTGAACAGGTAAAACAAGATTTAAGCTGTAAATTGGAAATCGTAAAGCGGACCGATAAAGGATTTAAGGTGCGGACCGAAAGATAGATTGTAGAAAAAACATTAGCATGGATAAGTAATGACCTGAGAAATTCTCACGATTATGAGTTCTCTCCTTTAACAAGCGAGACAATTGTGAAGTTATCTTTTATAAAAACAGTGCTTAATCAACTTTTGACTAAAATTTAAACAGCCTCTTAAATGACATTCACTAAAAATCTGATGAAAAGAGCACTGGTATTAGGAGCAGGAGGATTCATAGGAAATCATTTGGTCAAAAGACTCAGAAAGGACGGGTTTTATGTCAAAGGGGCAGATATCACTCATCCTCAGTTTTCGCAGACCGAGGCAAATGAGTTCATACTTGGAGACCTCAGGGACTTTCATTTTTGCCAGACCCTCTTCGATGGACCATATGAGAGAATATACCAGCTCGCCGCAGACATGGGCGGCGCCGGTTATATCTTCAGCGGAGAGAATGACGCCACTATCATGTCAAACTCCGTACAGATCAACCTGAACATCCTCCATCTTTCCCGAGAGAGGAAACCGGGCTTGCTTTTCTTTTCCTCGTCAGCCTGCATCTATCCCGACCCATCTGAGCCCACCCCAGACATGTATGCGGAGAACACGGCGTACCCGGCGCTACCCGACAGCGACTATGGCTGGGAAAAACTATTCAGCGAAAGACTATATGAGGCTCACGCGCGAAACTTCAGTCTGGATGTTCGGATAGCGCGATTTCACAATATCTATGGCCCCGAAGCTATCTGGCAGGGAGGCAAGGAAAAAGCGATAGCCGCTATCTGCCGCAAGGTCATACAGGCCACTGAGAATACCACCATTCAGATATGGGGAGACGGCAGGCAAACAAGATCCTTTCTATACATAGATAAGTGCCTAGAGGCTATCGAGCTTCTCATGCAGTCATCATTTCCGCATCCTGTCAATATCGGATCGGACGAGATGATCTCCATACAGGCCCTAACCGAGATGACCATCGCTATCTCTGGCAAGAAACTATCCATCGAGAATATCAAAGGACCAACAGGTGTAGAAACTAGAACATCTAATAATACTATGATAAAAAAAGAACTAGGCTGGGCACCTGACTATCCGCTGAGAAAAGGAGTGGAGACCACCTATAGATGGATAGAAAGTCAGGCGAAACAGCATTCTTAAGTACTCGGCACCACATACTTGCATCAATTAAACAGCTTATTGTGGAAGCTTTTTCATACTTTAGACGGCAATATGTTATCAAGATTTTCAAGCTTATTTAAGACCAAAGCAAAGACTAAACCTTTATCCCCTCTATCGACTTCGGAGGATGTGAAAAACTTCTATAACAACAATACCGACAAGTTCATAAAAGTATATGGCGAAATAATTCAGGCATTCCGAACCAAAGATGTAAAAGACTACCTCACCTATACAATCACTAATGCCGAACTGAAAGATGGCCAGAAAATACTCGATGCCGGATGTGGCGTAGGAGGTCCGGCCGGCTACTTCGCCTCACAGCTGAATGTAGACATAAAAGGGATAACCATCTCTGACTATCAGGTTACAAAATCCAAAGAGATTCTGGCTCAGAAGATCCTGAAAGGATCAGTGGAAATATTGCAGGGCGACTATCACAAGATCGACAGCATTTTTGGAGAAAATGTGTTTGACAGGGTTCTTTTTTTAGAGTCTTTCGGGCACTCGTCGAGGCAGAGTTTTTTACTGGAAAAAGCCTTTAAGGTGCTGAAGCCAGGTGGCATACTGTATATCAAGGACCTGTTCAAAAGAGAGCATCCAAACGAAGAAGATGGCAAAAAGATTGATGCAATCATCAACGCGATCAATCAGGCATACTCGTACAATGTGGCAGACTTCACCGAGGTGATAAAAACCATTCGGAAATTGAATTTCATCCTTCTCTTTGTCAAAACACCTGAGGTCGTAACCGAGCAGTTCGAGCACCTCACCATCTCTAATGATTTCCAAAACCTCTTTGACATCGGCAAGATCATCTCTTGGGAAAATTACATCTTCCCCATCGATTTCTACGAGATCAAACTGATGAAACCCCCATTTGACATCAATAAAGAGAAGCACCTATACTTTTTAAATCGCCCCGAAATAACCTCCTGATAAATATGGGTCAATCCGGCAGCATACCAATACAGCCCTTCAGAGCAGATGACTGGTGGACCAGCAAGGCCTCTCTGCTTATGGGTTTTGTATATCTATTTGCCCTTTGGTTTCATATTTCATTTGAGCGCTTCATTCCGCTTGCGCTATTTTCCATACTGGTCATCACGGGCTTTGCATCCTTCGGCTACCTCACCAATGACTTTTTTGACAAAGAAAAAGATATGCTAGCCAGCAAAAAGAATTTCCTCCTCGCCAAACCTCTCGTCTATCAGATAGGTCTAGCCATAGTGTCGATCAGCCTAATAGCAATGCCCTGGTTTTTTCTACCTGCTGACGGACCGAGCTTCTGGCTGATCGGTATACAACTGTCTCTATTCCTGCTATATTCTTGCCCACCAGTCAGACTGAAAGAAAAAGGCGCTGCAGGTGTACTGGTCGATAGCCTATATGCGCATGCCATTCCGACTATTCTCGCGGCATATACTTTCTTTCTGGCATCATCTATTTCGCTGCCATACATCGCATTTGCCTTACTCTTTTTCTGGCAGCTGCTGAGCGGCTTGAGAAATATCCTGATCCATCAGCTTGAAGACACAAGCTCAGACCTATCATCCGGCACCCAAACATTCGCAGGTACTACAGACACTAAAAAAATCCTTCAAATACTGCAGGTTGTCATCCTGCTCGAGTTAGCCTTTTGTCTGGCTTTTTTCTCATTGCTCACAGTCGGAGAACATCTTTTCGCAGTATGTATCGCTGCTGTTTTCGTGCTGTGCTTCCGGAGTAGTTTCTGGTACATACATCTGACCCAAGAGGAACTACCGGATCTCCCCCTTCGCTATTTCCCGAATAATGTCTACGAAAAATGGCTGCCTGCGATCTATCTTATCCTGCTGTCTTTTAGCAATGGCTATTTCATCATCCTACTTGTCCTGCATATCACTTTATTCAATTTCGATCTCTATCGCAGCATTATCCGCATAGGCTCTAATATCCGAAACAACCTTCCGCTCGGATACATACACTACTCGATAGTGCTTCCAATTTGTATTTTTATCTCAAAGGTCATCAATCACTTGATCTATTACAGCCTGCTCATCTTGAGTATTGACCTCAAGAAGGAACAGATGTCTGCCTTAGATTACTTTAGAAAAAAAAGGAGGAATAACAGATAGATGTGTGGTATTGTAGGACATATTAAAGTGTCAGGAACGATAGACCATGCCGTCTTTGACAGGATGCGAGATGCACTCGCACATCGCGGGCCGGATGATGCCGACAGCCATTATTTGAATAATGACAGCATAGCGCTTGGTCACAGAAGGCTGTCCTTTCTCGATCTATCTCCCGCCGGCCGGCAGCCCATGAGCAATGAGGATGACAGTATCTGGATTGTTCTGAACGGAGAGATCTACAACTACATCGAGCTGCGCGAAATACTCATCAAAGAGGGGCATCAATTTAGGACACAGACGGACACCGAGGTCATCCTGCATGGTTATGAGCAGTGGGGGATTAATGTACTGAGCAGGCTCAAGGGTATGTTTGCATTCGGACTGGTAGATCAGCGGCGAGGGAAGTTATACTTGGTCAGGGACCGCTTCGGGATCAAACCTCTTTATTACAGGCATGACGCGGCTGGTCTGATCTTCGCTTCAGAGCTGAAAGCCATCCTAGAGGATCCCTCCGTGAAACGCGAGATGGACTTTTCTGCCTTTTCTGATTTTTTTGTATACAGATATATCCCTTCGCCCAAAACGATCTGGAAAGGCATCTCAAAACTGCCACCTGCCAGCTATTCAGAATACGATATTCGTACTAATAGCCTCTCCGACAAGACCTATTGGATCATACCTTTTGGCGATAAAAAGGTCTCTGAAGAAGAACTGGTTCAGTTGTTTGACAAGGAGTTCGGCGAATCTGTCCGTATACATGCCCGGAGCGATCTACCTGTCGGTTCTTTTTTGAGTGGCGGATATGACAGCTCCTCGATAGTATACTACCTCAGTCGCGCAGGCTACAGGCCTTATACTTTTTCTATTGGCTTCAATCATTGGGACAATAGCGAGGACCGCTTCGCTGCCATCGTCGCCGAAAAATTCAATGTGCCTCTGCAGACTACTATCGCAAAGAGGACTTCACTGGACCTGCTGGATATCATGCCTCAGGTATACGATGAACCGATAGCGGATATCTCTATCATCCCCACCTGGATGGTCAGCCATCTGGCAGCCAAAACTGTAAAAGCAGTGATGAGCGGCGAAGGTGCAGATGAGTTATTGGGAGGCTATACCTGGCAGAAAGAATTCTTCGCGCGAAATCATCTAACCCTCTCTAAAAAGATCAGAAAATTCTTCACCGCAGATAAGCAGTCCACATTGGCTTTCTATGCGGAGGCGATGGCTATGGGAAGATTTGATGCTATTGAGCTGTCACAACTTTATACTCCGGCCTATCAACAGTATATCCCGGAGGATACAGACTGGTTTTATCGTCAGCATTTCGATCCATCTCTCAGCCCACTTCAGTCTATACAGAAAATGGATATCAAATGCTTTATGGGTGAACTGGTGCTGACCAAAATAGACCGTGCCAGCATGGCAAATTCACTCGAGGTACGAGTGCCCTTTTTGGATCATGAGCTATTTGAATCAGTACTAAGCGTGAATGAGAAAAGGTATTTCAACCCCAACATTACTAAGTTCCTCCTCTACGAAAACATAAAAAACTATTTGCCCGAAAAAATACTAAATAGAAAAAAACAGGGTTTTGTCGGGCCTGATAGTTATTATATGGATCTCAATTTTTATAAGGCCACGCTGGACAGCTCCAGATTGATCAGCGATGGAATAATAAGGAAAGAATATTATCTTCAACTGGTTGCTCACCAGCAGTACTGGAAGCTCTGGAAACTGATAGTAATGGAGAAATGGTATCAGCACTGGTGCGGATAAAAAAAAGAATATGGCAAAGATCTTACTGACCGGGGCAGCCGGCTTTATAGGCTTGAATGTATATCAAAGGCTTTTTCAGGATCATGAGATTGTGGCGTTGGACAATTTTTCCTCTTTTTCCAATCATCAGATCAAACTCGACCGACTAACCTATCTCACTGGCAAGGCTACCCCAGAGTGGGATGAAGAGATGCGATTAAAAAACAATGATCATCTTTTCTATAAGCTAGACATCACAGATACTGATCGGCTTGCGCGCCTTTTTGCGAAGCATCGGTTTGATCTGGTCATAAATCTCGCGGCTATGACTGGCGTGCGGCAGTCGATCTCCAATCCTGTAATCTATGAGCAGTCAAACATTCAGGGCTTTACTAATCTGCTGGAACTATGCCGGATTCACCATGTCGGAAAGATCATTTACGCTTCCAGCTCCTCCGTCTATGGTGGCAATAAGCAAAACCTTTTCAGAGAAGATGCAGCGATTGACAATCTGCTCAACTACTACGCGGTTACCAAAAGAATGAATGAGCTAGCAGCGGAGAACTATACTACTCTCTACGACATGGAAGCCATCGGTCTGCGCTTCTTTACCGTCTATGGCCCATGGGTCCGACCTGACATGGCCACCTATTCGTTCATAAAAAACATCCTGGAGGAGAGGCCGATCACTCTATTCAATCATGGCAATATGGAGCGCGATTTCACTTTCGTCGGCGACATTGTAGAGTCCATCACCAGAGTCCTGTCTAAACTGCTGAACGGAGAAACCTCGAGTCCCCATGCCATATACAACATCGGAGAAGGCAAACCAGTAAACCTCCGCGACTATCTGGGGATCCTCGAGAATATCTTTCAGAAAAAAGCGATCATCGAGAGCGCTCCTATGAATAAAGAGGAAATGATCTGTACCTTCGCGGACTGTAGCAGGCTGTTTGATTTCATAGGATTCAAACCGACTACCGGCGTGGAGAAAGGGCTGGAGAAAACCGTAGACTGGTACCTATCCTATCAGAGCCGCAGGAAAAAATAAAATGGACAAGACGGAAAATATATTTGTATTCGTAGTGTGCGGTGCGCGGGAGCATATAGACTCCCTACATTTCTCATTGATCTCACTCAGGAGATTTTCCTGCAGCAGGATACTGATCATCACAGATCCCGCCAGAAACGAGATACCCGTCGTTCACGAAGAGGTCATCGCTATCAGGGCACCCACAGAATATGATCACCACCAGGCCAGCATCTATCTCAAAACCGGCCTTCACAAATTTCTACCCAAGGGCAATAACTACTGCTATCTCGACACCGATGTGGTAGCGCTGGATGACAAAGTAGACCAGATCTTTAGCGAGTACAGATCGCCCATCACTTTCTGCACCGACCACTGTGTGCTGGAGGAGTTTAGTCCATCTGCGATATACTGCGGCTGCATGGAGGCCTTTAAGATCGACAGCCCTAAGCCTTACTATTTTCATAATGACTTTTATCAGAACGTACTGCCGAAACTGAATTACATTGACAATTGCATCAACGAGATAGAGGCTCTGATAGCAAAGACCAAATCTTCCAAATTGGTTTATCAATGGCATACATTCAAATACAGCCTGCCAGGCAAATACTATCATCTCAATGATCAGTATAAAATGGATAAGGCACTCGGTCTTTGGTATGATCAGAATGGCACACTTCTATCTTATCCACCCAATGCCAAAGACGATATCCTCTATGTGTCGGAGAAAACAGGATTCTCCTACGATCCCATTACGAAACAATGGTCAAGACAGGACGGCACTTCACTGACCAACCTGATTTGCAGCCACCTGATAGAAAAACTCGATGAGAAATTTGGCATACGCGTCAGTCCTTTCAGCTGGCAGCACTGGAATGGCGGGGTTTTCCTGTTCAATGATGATTCAGCTGATTTTCTCGATCACTGGCATCGTACCACGATGGATATCTTCAAAGATAAAGCATGGAGGACCAGAGATCAGGGCACGCTGGCTGCTACGGTTTGGCATTTCGGTTTGCAGGACCATCCTACACTCCCCCTCGCTTTTAACCTCATAGCAGATTTCAATAATAAGAACATAGAATATTGTGGTGAGCTGACATTTCGCATCGTCACATCTCAAAAAATTATTAAACCTCATTTCATCCATATCTACCACCACTGGGGCGACACGCAGTGGCATGTATGGAGAGATGTGGCCAAACACATTAAGGAATAGATGGATGCGGCAAACAAAATAATCAATGCATTATGGATAGGGAACAAACTGAGTAAAATTGAATTGCTCACGATAAGTTCCTTTCTAAGGATGGGTCATACATTCCGACTGTGGACCTATGAACCGCTGCTCACGCCCCTCCCCACTGGAGTAGAAATATGCGACGCTTCCCTGATCATCCCGCAGTCCCTGGTCTTCAGTTACAAAAACACAAATAAATACGGTCATGGCAAGGGAAGTGTAGCAGGTTTTTCGGACATCTTCAGATATAAGCTGCTCTATGAAAACGGCGGCTGGTGGGTAGATATGGATGTGAGCTGTTTGAAACCATTTGATTTTCCCGAGTCCTATTTTTTCAGAGATCATCATGAGCTTAGTATGGTCGGAAATGTGATGAAGTGCCCGAAGCATAGTGAGCTTATGAAACTATGTTATGAAGAAAGTATTCAGTCCATAGATGAAAATAACACCGACTGGCACAAGCCCATTGAGATTCTAAACAAGCATATTGCAGCACTTCAGCTTCAGAGCTTCATCAAAACCGGCGTCAGCAATCCCGACCAATGGGACAAGACCAGCCGCTTTGTCAATTATGGAGATCTGCTCCCTCAGGATTGGTATTTCATTCACTGGCAAAATGAGGAGTGGCGCTCCCGGAATATCTCAAAACAGGATTTCTATTTCAAATCCACATTGGCTAAGCTGCTCGAAAAATACAGGCTATTCACTATCCCGGAATCTATCATGGGCAGGATAGCGAATAGAATAAGACATTTTCATTACTTTCATTGATAAATAATTACCTGCGCAGCACTCATGATCTTATCAAACCAAACAAAGCAGTCCTACAACACCTCCCGCACATGCGCAAAAAAAAGCATTGTATGCCACGCCCCTTATGTCAATCTGAATTTCGAACAGACCGGTGACGTACGTGCCTGCTGCTATAACTTCAAACATGTACTAGGCAAATGGCCCGAACAAAGGATCCGCGAAATATGGCAGGGGCAGAAACTCGAAGCGTTAAAGGGCTATATCTCCGACAATAATCTCGGTGGTGGCTGCATAGAATGCGGCAAGATGATCGAAGCAGGAAACTATCAGGGAGTGAGGGCACGATATTACGATGAGTTTGCTACTAATTCCTTTTCAGACAAATTGGCATCTGTCGCCCGAAAACTCAGTGGCGGCTTTGCCTATCCCAAAGTGATGGAGTTTGAGCTCAGCAATGAATGCAATCTCGAATGCATCATGTGCAATGGCAGCTTCTCCTCCAGCATTCGCAAGAACAGGGAAAAACTTCCTCCCATCATTTCTCCGTACAATGAAAAATTCGTGGATGAGTTGGAGGAGTTCATACCGCATTTAACGGATGCCAAATTTCTAGGTGGAGAGCCATTTATGATAGACATCTACCTGTCTATTTGGGAGCGTATTCTCAAGATCAATCCGCGTATCAGGATGCACATCACCACTAATGGTACCTTCCTAAACAATCGTATCAAAAACCTGCTGGAAGGACTCAATGCTGGGATTATCCTGTCTATCGACTCAGTAGAAAAAGAAACATATAAAAAGATCCGTGTAAATGGCAACTTTGATAAAGTGATGGAAAATCTGGACTACTTTCTGGATTATACCAAGAGGAAAAAGACATTCATCTCAATGGCTGCCTGTCCCATCGCTACCAACTGGAGAGAGCTACCGCAAATGCTGGAGTTCTGTCTGTCAAAAAATATCGCTTTATACTTCAATGTCGTTTTCACTCCTTTTGATCTTTCTCTTCGCGAACTTGGCGTCAAAGAATTGGAGGAGGTGATCACATTTCTCGAAAACTACTCGCTGCCGGAGGTCAAGGGAAATCCGCAGAGCCCGCGCAATCTCAGTATCAGCGCCTATAGCGATTTCGTGCTGCTACTGAGAGGATGGCTGAACGAAAAGAATCAGGAGAAAGCATCTATCGAGACATCAATAGCAGAAAGCAAAAATGTAGAATGGTCCCTTGAGGAGATCTCGGGTACCATAGACCAACTGATCGCATTAGAGCATCTCGGGTTTACCGAGAAGCAAAGGGAAATCCAAGGTCATCTCGCTGCCTTGTTTGTCAAGACACCGATTGGCTGGATACCGGATTCTCTTTTTTGTTTTATCCGGGCCAGCGACAGGCATCAGAAAAAAGAAACGGATGAACGGCTATATGATAAGCTCAAAAGCCTCTCCCTCCTGATTGAGGGTCACCCATACAGAGACAGTATCCTGAGCATGTCCTCACAGGCACCACCATTGGTATTCGCATCACTGATCGCCGAAAAGGATCTGGAAGAATTGCAGCTGATTTTTTCAGCGCAGTTTGACGCTAGGCTGTAGGGACCCCAAACCTATGCTCAAATTCTGCTATCAGGTCATTGAGGCTCCGCGACTCTATCTGCTTATAAAATACATCAGCAGGCACATCCTTTACGATCTTATAAAACTCGATCTCCGGATTGCGCTCCTTGATCCGCTCAACGATCAGCTTCGTTTTTTCTATCGCATTCTGGAGGCGGTACTTCTTCTGCTCCTCGCCCTCATTGAAATTCGCATAAATAAAATCATGCAGTGCAGCCTCAAAAAACTGCTGCGCATCTCCCTCAAGCTCTATCGTGTTTTTCTGGCTCTCCCGTTCTTCTCTTTCCTGCGCTTCCTTGAGCCAGTTCTTGATCTGCACATTCACGAGATTCTTGTAGATCCCGATATTGTATGCGGATAGGGTAGCTCCTCTGGCTTCTTTGCCAAAGGTCGCGCTGCTCAATTGATCATATATCTTTGCCAGCTCCGCAGATGGCAGCGCCCAGATAGACCACTCTATGGGGCGCTGTATGGTATTGAACCAAATATTGATGTCATGCTTATTTGCAAAACGGATGAACTCCGGCATCTCATGCCAGTTATTTCTCATCGGGTTTACCATGAGGCACATGGTCCTGTTGTTTTCCCTCGCATACTGGCGGAAAAACAAAAAATGATCCATCACCCTGTCGAAATGCGCATTCACCCGGATGGCCTCGTAGATCTCAGGTGTCAAAGAGTCGAGTGAGAAATTAATATGGATGTTCAGTTTGTTCAGCCACTCCTTGACCTTATAGTTTACCACCGTCCCGTTTGTAGCTATTACGATTTTTAGTTTCGGATTTAGCCTCTCCACTTTCTCAAATATCTTGAAGACAGAGTTGATCAGAAAGGGTTCACCCCCATTGAATCGCAACTCCTTCAAATGCGGAATGAACTCCTCCAACTGCTCTACAAATTTATCATCATAAGGGCTTTTGATCGGGGGTAGCTTTTCTCTGTTTTTCCGGATAGCGGACGATAGTTCACCGATACACATTACGCATTCCAGATTGCAGGTGTTTGCGATCTCCAGCTCCATCATAGTGGGGTATTCCGCTATAGGATTTACATCATAGGCCTTGGCGAGTACCGATGTATAATTTCCTCCCTGCAGGTTTTTCAGACATACACTGCATCTGAAGGTGAGGTCATATTTCAGCAGACGGGAGCGGAGTGTCTGATATTTCTCCCCAAACCAGATACTACGGATGGACTTCTCCTTATACGAATCCGGGTCGATAAAAGTAAGCCAACAGGGAGCACAATCTCCATGCACATTGAAATACATATTGCTAAAAGGAGCATGGCAGATATAGTCTGTGTTCAGCTTTTCTCTGGAAGCATTATAGGCATTGATGTTTTCTGAGCTCAGAAACGGCCCCGATTTCTGCTTAGAGAAGTTTAATGATTTGAAAAAAATATTTTTTAGCCCCTTTATCATGTTGACCTTGCAAAAGAATTTCTTACTATGGTATAAATATACGACAAGTTGGAGGATTAAGAGATCTGAAGTGATACACGGCACTGCTTTTTCAGGTTTTCGACAGACAGGGACGAGATATTGTCTATGACCGTGTCAAATTTGGTTTGCATCATATAGCCACGCAGTACTTTTCTATCCTCTTCAGCAAAATCAGACAGTGTCTCATTGAGCTTTTCGAGGAGGGCAGCCTGATCCATTTTTGCAGACCACTCCGGGTGGCGACCATACTCCTCTGAGAGATATGTCAGTAGCTCCTGCTGGTCTCTCAGATAGATCTGAGGATTAACGGGAGCTCGATTTACAGGCTTATCGTCTGTAGCGACAGGAGGATTGGCATTAAATTCATAATCATGATATTTCTTCTCATCATGATTGGCAATATACCGATCCAGATAGTTTTTGAAATCCTCAAAACACTTATAGTTATGCCGCTCCTTGGAGCTGAGACGGGGCAGGGAGACCTTCTCCATGTAGGTTCTTATCTTTTTCAGTTCGTCTTTGGGCAGATCAGCTATGGAGAATTTGATTGGCCTCTCCAGATAACTAACATAGATGAATGCATTCACATCATTACACAAGTTAATCACCAGCGGCAGCTGCTCCCAATTGTCCTTTTGCACTGTGAAACTCAGGGACAGATGTTTCCCTTTCTGCGTACAGATCTTACTGAATCTGCGGATATTGTCGAGCAGTTTCTCGTAAACCACATTTTTTCTTATCCGTTCTACTTTCTCTTTGTCAAAGGCATCTATCGACACCGCAAGATCGAAATTTAGCTCCGTAACTATCTTTTCTATCTTACTGTTCCAATGGGTACCATTGGTAATGGTAAAGAGTTCAAGATTGGGATTAAGCTCTTTTACCTTGTCCCATATCTTATAGTAGATCGGTATCAGAAAGGGCTCGCCGCCATAAAATTTTGCCTCGCGCAAAAAAGGTATATACGCCGCTAGCTGATCTACGAATGCGTCATCATAAAGGTTATTCAGCGGTGGGAGTTTATCCCTATTTTTGCGAATGCTTGAGGATACTTCACCGCTACACATCTGGCATTCTAGATTGCACTCATTGCTCAGCTCAAACTCAAATACAGTGGGGAAAGAAGCCTCCGTATTCTGATAGTATTTATCAAAAACCAATGGCCGCAGATTAGAGAATTTTCCCTTTTCAAAAAAAAACTTACAATGCCTGCATCCATAGTCCAGGTCATTGTTATACATATATTCCCTCAGTTTTTTGGCTTCCTGGCCCTGCCAAATCTCATCTATGCTATTCTCCGGATATCTGCCCAGAAGCACATCGCGATTATATCCGCATACATGTACACTCCCATTGAATGAAAATGTAAGGCTGCTGAAAGGCAGATAGCAAAAGATTGGCTTGGCCCCATCAGGCCTAAATTTATTGTATTTCTTATACAACTTCTGATCAAGCGGATGAAAACCTTTCTCCACAGAATCATTATATTTTCTGTTTGCCTGAAAAGTAGTTTTGATGGCTTCAAAAAAATCAATCATTTTATAAGTATTTAGCCAAATCCAAAATAGCAATTTATTTGGGGAATACAGTTGTAAAAAAGTGGCTTGGAGAATTGCTGGCAGACCGGCAGCGGAGATATTCCTTGAAGCGCAGGTGCCTTTTAATGCCCAATACAAGATTTCTTGTATAAAACGAGATACAAGTTTAACTTAGCAATATATATTGCAAATATGAAAAGGGCGGAATTACGCGACGCGGTAGCCGAGCAAAGGCTCCTTCAGGACGGCTTTGTTTTGATCAAAAATTTCCTTTCTCAGAATGAGGTTGAGCCCCTATGCGCGCTTTACAAAAAACACCATGGTACGTCGAATGCGGACAAAGGCATGTGGAATAGCCTGTATGATGTGAGTGCAGAAGATGGTTTTGAAATCAGCCAGAAGATCCTGAGCGCCCTACAGTCCAAGCTGGAAGAGATCTTTGTGTCCTATCACGCACCTGTCGCGACCTTCATGTCAAAAAACTGCAACGAAAAAAGCACCTGCGATATACACCGTGATTTCTCCACGCAGGATGAAGCAGAATTCCAATATCGCAACATATGGATCCCGTTGGTCTCGACCAAACTCAACAACGGCGCCCTCTATGTGCTTAGAGGAAGCAACAATGTATTTGATTATGTTTTGCCGATGTTTGCGGAGTGGCCGTATAAGGATATGCAGAAAGAGCTCATAAATATGTCCGAAGTGATCTATGCTGATGCCGGCGACCTCATCATTTATCTGGACAAGACACTGCACGGCTCACTGGTCAACTACTCCACAGATTCTAGACCTGTGGTGCATTTCGGTGTCCTTCATCCTGACAATAAGCTTTGCTTTTACTATCTCGATCAGGATGCCAAAAAGGTAAAGGTATATCAGGTCCCATTTAAGTTCTTCTTCGAAAAAGATTTCGGCGATCAGGGGGATAAGTATCCTTTGGTCAGGGAGTTTGCTTATGCTCCTCCTCCTCTTAATATGGCGGATGTGAAGGCCCAGCTTAATATAGTGAGCAGTTAATTACAGATTGAATGTGTTTTATTAAAAATGAATTATGAGTGGTGACAACGACTTTGCGATTGAAATAAAAAACCTGACGAAGAAATACTTGTTAAAGCCCGATAATGCTACCGGTCATCCCCATAATGAAGATTTCTATGCCATAAAAGATGTCTCCTTTAATGTAAATAAGGGCGATGTGATAGGAATAATCGGAAGCAATGGCTCCGGCAAAAGCACCCTGCTGAAAATTCTAAGCAGAATCACAAAGCCAACTAAAGGCGAAGCTACCTTTTATGGTACGGTATCCTCGATCTTAGATATAGGTACTAATTTTCATCCCGATCTGACTGGCAGGGAAAATGTGTCTATGCACCTGCATCTGGCCGGTATACCAAAAAAGGATTTTAATACCCGTCAGCAAGAGATACAGAACTTCAGTGAGATCGACGATTTCTTTGATCAGCCTGTCAAAGTATATAGTAGCGGGATGTTTTTACGACTTGCTTTCTCTGTGGCTTTTCATTTGTCTTCGGATATCCTCTTGCTGGACGAGGTGCTTTCTGTGGGCGATGAAGGCTTTCGTCTGAAATGTCAGGAAATGCTCAAAGAGCTGACCAATCGGGATAAGACGATCCTCTTCGTATCACATAGCAGGACCGAAGTGCTCGAGTTAAGCTCCAAATGTCTCTGGCTGGACAAAGGACAAGTGAAGAGATTTGACAATCCAGCCAATGTCCTGAGTGAGTATTTCTTTATGCACAGGGAGAATTTCGATCAGAAAAAACTGGTGATTGAAACCGATCAGCATGCGCATCCGGCACACAGTAGTGAGAAAAACGGAACTGTCGATATCACCTGGGAGGAGCAGGACGCTCCCGGCAATGAGATCCTCTCCATCCGAGAGCTATCAGTAACCGCTGGAAATGAAGAAAGTATTCTTTATAATACCGAGCCCGTACATATTAAGTTTACTGTAAACAAGAAAAAAAGCGGGATCCATATAGGTGCATTCTTCTTTCTACAGGATGTTTTTTATCAGCCTGTTTTGGTTGGCCATTTTTTGAATAACACTATTAATAATGACTTTAGCGGGCTATTAAAAGAACAATCTGGTATCTTTGAGATCAAATGCACGATCCCGCCAAACTTTTTGATGCCAGGCAAATATTATTTGTTCCCGCGTTTTGGAATGGAGGAAGAGGAGTGGAACATCACTTCAAAAGAAGTTTTTCGTTTTTCGGAGAAACTGAATTTCACCATACACCCGAAACCGAATTTCGTAGATCTGATCGGAGATATCAGTAAGGGATCTGTTCGCCCGAAGCTGGACTGGACCATAGAAAAAGTCGATAACTGAGTGCTCTGAAAAAGGAGTGAATATATATAGTCAAATAAAATTGCTTCGCTATATTTACGCATAACGGGCTAATTAAAAATTGTTTAGCTTAGGTCATTATACTTCATACATGCAAGTCCCCTTCATATCGTTTAAATCCGCTCACGACAAGATCTCAAAAGAGCTATTGGAGAAGTACAGCGCCTTGATCGAAAAAGGTGATTTCATTTTAGGAGAAGAGGTTAAAAAATTTGAACGGGAATATGCCCACTTTTCGCAAACCAAGTACTGCATAGGCATCAGCAATGGACTCGATGCGCTAAAGATCTCACTGCGCGCACTCGGTATAGGAAGCGGGGATGAGGTAATCGTGCCGGCGCATACCTATATCGCATCGATCTTTGCGATACTGGAGGTTGGCGCCACTCCCATATTAGTAGATCCGGACCGGGAGACTTATAACATAACTGTCGCCACTATCGCTCCTGCCATCAGCGGGAAGACCAGGGCAATCATACCCGTACATCTCTATGGCCAGCCATGCGATATGGAGGATATCCAAAAATTAGCCACGGTACATTCACTGAAAATAGTCGAAGACAATGCGCAGGCGCAAGGTGCCAGCTATAGAGGAAAAAAAACCGGCAGCTTCGGCCATATCAATGCCACTAGTTTTTATCCCTCCAAAAATCTCGGAGCCATGGGCGATGCAGGAGCCATCACGACAGATGATGAAGGCCTATATCAAGCAGCGCAAACATTGAGAAATATGGGCTCTGAGATCAAATATTATCACGAGGTGATCGGTTACAATGCTCGCCTTGATACGTTGCAGGCCAGTGTGTTAAATAGCAAATTGCCATATCTGTCGGAATGGAACTATCAGAGACATAAGGTAGCCTCGAAATATTTAAAAAATCTGAAGGACTGTACCTCTGTATCACTACCCAAAACGATCCCTTATGCAGAACACGTATATCATCTCTTTGTGATTCGCCATAGCGACCGAGAGAAACTCCAGCATTACCTGCTCCAGCATGGTATCCAGACACTCATACACTATCCAGTGGCCACTCATCTGCAGCCTGCACTCAGGCATCTGGGATATAAAAAAGGAGACCTGCCTGTGACAGAGGAAATAACAGAGACATGTCTGAGCCTTCCGATCTTTCCGGGTCTTTCTGATGAGCAAATTAATTTTGTATCAGAGAAAATAATAGCTTTCGACAAATAATTCAATCAATAAGCAATGGTGATCGTCAGTGGTTTTAAAAAAGATATAGAATATAAACAATGCACCCAATGTATTTGTGATACTACGATTCCGGCTTTAGAGTTTGATGACAATGGCGTCTGCTCCCTCTGCTATATGCACGACCAGTTTGATGCGGCATTTCCTAACGATGAAAGAGGTGCGCTCGCTCTGGAGAAAAAATTTAAGAAAATAAAGAAAGGTGGAGCCGGCAAAAAATACGACTGCGTGATCGGGATCAGTGGCGGTCGGGACAGTATCTATCTGCTATATCTCGCAGTGACCAAATGGAAATTGCGACCTCTGGCAGTGCATTTCAATGATGGTTTTGACAACCCCGTAGCCGGTGAGAATATGCTGAATGCTGTGCGAAAACTGGGTGTCGAGCTACGCACTATTACCTCGGATTTTAGAGAGTGCAAGGACCTCAAGATCACAGATATCAAGGCCTCTACACCACTGCTCAATAACGGAACAGATGTGGGCATCGGTGCCTCTCTCTACGGAGTAGCGTACAAGGAAGGGATCAAACATATTTTGTTCGGGCAGAGTTTTCGTACTGAGGGTGTCAGGCCTCTGGCATGGGCATACTTCGACGGAGATCATCTGCGCGGCATACATAAGCAGTTTGGGAAATATCCGCTAAAAAAATGGAAGCCCGAAGAACCGGGATTCAATCTAGGCATCAAGGAAATGTTTTTCTATACTGTGATAAACGGGATCAGGGTTCACTCTCCATTATACAACTATCCATACATTAGGGAGGAGGCAGGCGAGATCCTGCAATCCGAACTCAGCTGGGTATATCCTGGGGCCCACTATTTCGATGATCTTTATTGGGCATTGATCAGTCACATACATCGCACTAAATTCAATATCCATTTTCGCATCATTGAATATTCTGCACTCATCCGGAGCGGACAGATGACTAGAGAAGCTGCGCTGTTTAAGGCGCAACTTCCCTATCAGATAGAAGACCCCAAGGTCATATCGCTCTGCATCAAAAGGCTTGGGATCACCCAAAGCGAATTTGAAGAGATGATTAAATCACCACCAAAGAACTGGTGGGACTATCCAAACAGTTATAAATGGATGAAATTGGCACAATTACCTATTTTCACCCTTACCAAACTGGGTATATTCACTCAGGTAGTTTATGACAAATATTTCACAATCAAATTCAGATAAAGTATGCGCATAGGGATGGCTCAGCTGTTGGTGGAAGGAGGCGAACCGGAGCGCAATCTGGAGCGTGCAGCGAAACTCATCCGTCGGTCCAAAGCAGAAAAATGCGATCTGGTCCTGCTACCTGAGACGCTCGATCTGGCATGGACACATCCATCTGCACTCAAAGAAGCAGAGCCAATTCCCGGCAGGTTTTCTGATTTCTTCTGTCAGCTCGCTGCAGAGATAAAAATATGGCTATGTTTGGGCCTGACAGAAAGGAAGGGAGAAAAAAGACACAATACGGCTATCCTCGTCGATGATGCCGGCTTGATCATTCATCGGTATCATAAGATCAATCTGCTGGAAGTTGAGTTTCCATTTTATGAGCCAGGCCAGTCTTTGACAGTAGTTGAAACCCAATTCGGCAATATCGGCATCAATATTTGTGCGGATAACTACATTCATTCCATCCACAATGCACACATGCTCGCACGTATGGGTGCTCAGATCATACTCTCTCCTTCCTCCTGGACTGTAGACCATTTTGTGACCGAAGAAATGGACCCCTACAAAGACAAATGGATCAAACCACTACAGGAAGTCGCCGAACTATATGATATCCCATTCCTAAGTGTAACAAGCGTTGGATACATAGTAGGTGGTCCATATGAGGGGAAGAAAATGATTGGCTGCTCTCTGGCGGTCAATAAGGAGGGCATTATCGCCCAGGGTGAGTTCAATGAATTTGCCGGAGACCTTAAGGTAGTAGATATCACTATCAAACCGCTGCGCTGCAAGGGCGTTCAATTTGATGACTTGGAAAAAGCAAGAAAGAAATGATGATTCTGGGGATAAACGGAGGGTTCAGACAGGGATATCAAGATGTCAGCGCTTGTCTGATTAGGGACGGAGAGCTCATAACAGCAGTAGAAGAGGAAAGGCTAAGTAGGGTTAAATTCTCTGCTGGAAGGCTTCCCTATCTGTCTGTGCTGGAAGTACTTAAAATAGCCGGAATCTACATTGAAGATATCTCTGTCGTGGCATATCACGGCTCGACCTGGGAGTCCGAGATCGATATCCGATTGCAGGAATATTTTCAAAATCACTTTGGATATAGCCCGCCGATCAAAAGATACCATCATCATTCATGTCATGCAGCAGCGAGTTTCTTTTCTTCGGGTTTCAGAGAGAGCTTGATATTCACAATGGACAATTCCGGTGACGGCGTCTCTACTCAGATCGCTATAGGGCGAGACACAGACATAGAGATTATAAAGCGCTTCGAGCGGCCCAATAGCCTAGGGCTTTTCTACTCTCTGGTGACTCAGTTTTGCGGCTTTACCAAGGATAGTGATGAATATAAACTCATGGGCCTCGCAGCATATGGCGACAGGACTAAGCATGATTTCTCTTGGCTTATAGATTTCAGGAATGAAGAGCTTAAAATCAATACAGAATACATTCATAGTGTAGCGCCCAAAGCTCCCTCACTCCATAGAGATGAGATGATATTCAATGCCCTTTTCGCAGATAAAATCGGCCTCCCAAAAAGACTGGCTCATAATCCCATCACGCAGGAGTATAAGGATATCGCCGCTTCCGCACAGGCCCATCTTGAAAACCTTGCTCTTAGAATAGCAGGACAATATCTGCGCAAATCAGGGCAGAAGAATCTCTGTACAGCAGGCGGGGTAGCACTCAACTGCCTGATGAGCCAGCGACTGATGAATGAACTGCCGATTGACAATCTCTTTGTGCAGCCAGCCTCAACAGATGCGGGGATATCCCTGGGTGGCGCATGGCTCGCATGTTTGAATGCGGGTATCAAACCTGTCACTCCTACAAATGCATTCCTGGGAAATGCATACACTGATGAGGAAATCAAAACTGTTCTGGATATCTGCCAGACCCCTTATCAAAAAATAGGCGATCCATCTGAGGTGGGTGCAGAGCTACTTGCGCAAAACAAAGTCATAGGATGGTTTCAGGGCAGAATGGAGTTTGGGCCTCGGGCACTAGGCAACAGAAGTATCCTCGCCAATCCCTCAACCAAAGACATCCAGTCCATCGTCAACAGGAAAATAAAATTTCGCGAGGGCTTCAGGCCTTTTGGTGCAAGCGTTTTAGAAGAAGACATACATACTCTTTTTGATGGCAGGATGCCCACCGCACCATACATGAACGTAAACTATCAGACAAAAAAAGATAAGCTCCTATCGCTAAGCGGAGTGACCCATGCAGATGGTACCTGCCGTATACAAACTGTCAATCAAAAGCAAAATCAACTTTACTATAATTTGCTTATGGAGCTCAAAGCGAAAACAGGAGTTGGTGTTTGCCTCAATACATCTTTCAACCTGAAATACGAACCTATTGTATCCACACCACAGCAGGCCATTGCTACTTTCTTTGCCAGCGGACTGGATGCTCTTATCATCGGAAAATATCTGGTCAAAAAATGACGGTCGAGTTTATAAGGAAAGATCAGTTGCCAGCTTCCATATCCTGTATTTGACGCGATCGATGATGCCGGGGATGTTATAGAGTTCTTGTGCTTTGATTCCATGTCTATACTTTCTGAGGTTGTACAGATATTGATTGAACAAAGGCGCTAGGATCGGCTCTTCACCTTCAGCTATAGCCCTCATTGTAGTGCCATTGAAATGCACGAATATGAGTGGATTGCTGTCATCCAAATAGACCTTGCCATCCCTTTCAGATCTTGAGATCAGGGTCTTATTCCATTCTGCGACATTGCAGCCTTTGTGGCGGATGATATATGCCCTCTCATTCATTACAGGAATGAGGTCAAGATATTTCTGGTCATCGAATATACCCCGCAGGGGGTTTTTCTCACAGCGGTAGGCACAGCACTCAGCCCACCATGTCAGGTCTTTGATTGCATTTTTATTCACGCCGATGAAACCCGCATTATAGAGCCCTACCTTGAAATTCGCCTCTAGCCAGTTTTGATCCTTATTTGGATTGCGCGGGTAGTGATGCGGAGTCAGCAAAAAATCATAGCTGTCCAGCAGGTCAAAAATAAAGGTATAATCTCCACAAAAGTAAATGTCATTGTCTGTGTAGACGACCTTGTCAGCTTTTTTTTCAAGTAAGTAGCTAAGAAAAATGGGTTTAAAGCTCCATCTTAATTTATCCTTTGATGAGTTGTATTTTGAAAGGATGGTCCTCGCTGAAGGCATATCGGACAGGTCAGCAAGACTATAAAAAGCGATGTTCTCATCAAGAATATCCTGTGGTTGCTGATCAACGCAGAGTACATGCATAAACGAATCAGCCTGAATCGCTCTTATAGAATCAAAGAGCGTCCAAGTCTTAAATAAATGATCTGCCGTCGTAATGGTACAGAAATGATTCATCCCTTCAAAGTTATGGATTTTATCTATACACCTTGCATCAGACTGTCCTATGGTCCGCTCTTAGCGAAGCTTGATGCGCTGGATTAACTCCTCCTGCCCCTTCCGCTTTTTGCTGCCCTCAGGATCAAGAATACTGCCTGCCTCCTCTTTCATCTTATTATTGAGTGCATCAAAGACCGATATCTCGGCTTCAGAAAAAGAAATCCAGTAATTGGCGCTGTTGCCATGGAGTCTATATCCGAAATGCTCCAGCATGTCTCCTGCTATACTTTCAAATAGATCTATATCTTCTGTAGAAAGTCTCGTGAGAAATTTATTGGAGTTTTTCTTCATTACGGGTTGAGTCACATTATTCCACATCTTGCCAGCCGTGGCTGTATGCCGGGCTTCTTCCGTCTTGTAAAAGCTAAGCACCTCATCATTAAATTTCAAACCAAGTCGCTCCAAGAGCTTTTTCATAGTATTCTCAGGCTCATGTATAAGGTCTTCATAGAAGAGGAGAATATATCTGTCAGCAGCATACTCACTGACATACTTCTCCGAATTTTCCTGATCTTGCTTCCATTGCTTTGCCAAGTGGTAAATATGTTTTTCGCCTACTATCGCCTTTCTGAAACTTGCTGCTACATCACGTCCATCTCTGACCAGATGTATGTATATTGGCTTCAGACCCTTTGCCTCTAACTGTGGGATGAAATTAAAGTTGACCATGCTCTTGTTGCACCACATATCAGCATGATTGCGCTCAGCATACTCCTCATAGATAGCGCAGTATAAGTCTATCAGTCCATGTTGCCGGGTTCTCGCAACCAGTGTCGAAGCCTGCAGGTCGTCCATTTTCCAAGAGACCGGATTGGCTTTGACAAAGTCACATATATCTTCTGCCAATCGCTGAAAATTAGCTGACAACTCCAAATCTCCGTATTTCGGCAATAATGGATAAAAATTGAACAATATGTGTGGCGGGTGCGGAGCGGCAATCTCCCTTATCTGATTCAGCATTAGTCTGAGCATATTCGAACCGGATCTCTGCGTACCTATGATCTGAATATATTGCATCCTCTATAAATCTATGGTATAAACAAATGCATATTAGAAGAAAAAGGACTCTGCAGGTATTGCAGAATCCCTTGTGTGGTTTGGGAGGGAATTGAACCCCCGACACATAGATTTTCAGTCTATTGCTCTACCAACTGAGCTACCAAACCTTCATCCCTCGTTTTGAGGGAGTGCAAAGATAGTTTTTTTGGGTTTTTTTCAAAATTCCTGCTAAATATCCTTTTTAGACCTGATCCAGCTTCTTTTGAATATCTGCCTCTGCTGCCTCTATTTCTATTGTTTTAAACTGGTTTGTTTCTCCCTTTAGCAGCGTAATCTGTGATTTTGACAGTCCAAAATACCCTGCCAGAAAAGTGATCAGATATTTATTGGCTTTGCCCTCTACCGGTGGGGCTTTGATCCTGACCCTGATTGTGCCGTCTGCCTCCCTGCACACCTCATCTTTACTGGCATTTGGTTTGACCCTGATATGCAATCGCATCTTATTATTTATTCTCCCTATCGCTTATTATCCTTCGTATTTGCCCCTTATTCAAACTCGATCAGTATCTGGCCTTTCTCTACGGCATTGCCTACGGTGATATTTATCTTTTTTATTTTTCCTTCGCGGGGAGATTTGAGGGCATTTTCCATTTTCATGGCCTCCAGGATCAGGAGTATATCGCCCTTTGATACTTCTGCACCTGTCAGGACCATCACCTCGCGTATCAGTCCCGGCATCGGCGCCTTGAAGTTATTGATCTGAGCTGCTGATTTGATACTGATGCCCATCTGCTGGAGCAGCAGGTCATATTTATCTTTGATGCTGATCTCATAGTCATTGCCGTTTACATTGATGAGCATGGTTTTTTCTTCATGATTGATGTTGATCACCGTAGCCCTATAGGACTGGTTGTCCCTGATGATATGAAAACTGTTATTCTCCAGCGCCAGCAGGTCCCATTCATATTCCACCCCATCTATTTTGCCACTATCTATCGTATGAGTGTTTTTGCCATTTACTGTAGCCTGGATCATATTGCCTTGAGATTTTATAAACGAATGTAAGAATTATTGCAATGTCCTGAGAAATGAAAGTATATTATTGAAAGACAAGTCTTTACTTGTTATTATATAGTCCCAAAACGAAACCCGGTCATGGCTTCCGGCGTAAACGATACCAAGAATAGAGAATAGGTTTTGTGTTTGTTTAGGTAATAAAAGGCGACCCGTAAGTTGCCTTTTACCATTTCTGATAGATACTTTTTTTCATAAAAAACGAAACTTTGCTCCGGGAGTACCGTAAGTGATGATATAATTCCTCTATTATGAAAAAATCCATACTAATAATAGCCGCTTTCATCGGTTCTTTTTATACCTCATTTGCCGCTAGCGGTGTAGTAAGTCCTGAAAACAAATCAGTCCAAAAACAATGGCTATTCAAGCCGCTGTCAGCTAATGACGTAAGTCTGGAGCTGGAGCGTCTGGATGGCAATGTCATGCTTTATCTCTACTCTCAGAATTTGAGGACCGTAGACATGATCTACATAGAGAAAAGCAAAGATCCCAGCGAGGGATTCACCCGTTGCAAGGCTGTAAAAGTATCCGACTTTCTGGTCAAGAGCAAAAACTATATCAATGTAGAAGATGACGCACCGTTTGATTCCAACACTGACTCCTACTACAGGATACGTACAGTGAGCACCAATGGAGCGACCAAGATCTACTCGGCTATAGACCTGTCTCCTATCATGTCTATCGAGCCTGAGACAGTAGACAACAGCAAATAATTCATATCAATTTCAATACTAGCCCTTCCATTACGGTGGAAGGGCTTTTTTTATTTTATTACCCCCAAACCCCCTAAAGGGGGCTTAATACATTGGCTGTTTAAGCCCCCTTTAGGGGGTTTGGGGGTAAATAGTTTATTATTGCACAAAAAAATCCTTGCGCTACTTCATACATCTGGCATACGATGGTACCGGCTACAGCGGCTGGCAGGTGCAGAAAAATGCCAAGTCCGTACAGGAGTGCATCAATATCGCTCTGTCTACCCTGCTTAGCGAACATATCTCTACCGGTGGCTGCGGCCGGACAGATGCAGGTGTACATGCCACTGATTTTTATGCCCACTTTACTACTGAGAAGGCCCTCGATGAGAAGTTCGCCTATCGGCTCAACTCACTTCTGCCCTATGACATCACGATCTTCCGGGTCTTTCCTGTAGCTGACCGCGCCAATACCCGCTTTGATGCCTTTAGCAGGACCTACGAGTACTATATCCATGCTGACAAAAATCCCTTCCTGCGGCACTACAGCACACATATATACACCAAGGGTATCAACTGGGACCTGATGAACGAAGCTGCAGCACTTCTGCCTACGTTCTCTGACTTCACCACACTATGCCGTCCCAGTGAGGACTTCAAGACCAATATCTGCAACGTGACCGAGGCACGCTGGGAAAAAGTAACAAGGCCCGCCGTGGCAGGTTTCCGCGAGAATGAGTTCATGCGCTTCACCATCACTTCAAATCGTTTCCTACGCGGTATGGTGCGAAAAATAGTGGGTGTGCACCTCTATATCGGCCGCGGCAAGTTCAATATCGATGACTACAAGCGTATAGTCGAGGCCAAAGAGGAACTGCCATTCGCCGTATCATCTCCTCCTCAGGGGCTCTATCTGGTCAAGGTCAGGTATCCTTATCTGGATTGATACAGCATTGATTCCTCCAGTCAAAAAAATTCATTTATGTATTATTAAAATTTCATATTTCACAGTACTGCTGCCACTAGTGGCAAAACACTACTTGCCTATTTATCAGTCTTAATACATATCTTATTTTTTGATTTTTTAAATTATAATATGCATAATTGATATTAATTTTGCTTTGGAAGCTTACTAAATACAAATATAGCGACTATTTTGAAAATATCAAAGTAGGTTTATTATAATTCTTAATCCTTATTTTAGCCTGTACTAAACCCATTCATGCGCAGTTTCTGTCTCTCTCTTTTACTTATTATTTCATACGGCACATATGCAGGCAGCGACTCCACTCATGCCAAGGTCGTGCATGTAGTCCCTCAGTCCTTTTTGAACCTGCGCATCACCAATGACTCCATCTCTGCCAATGATATCCTCAATGAACAGATAGTTGACATGGTAAATGTCGATGAGCGCGACCGCAAGGTCCCTACTCCATACACTACGCATCAGGGCGGTGTGCTCGGAGGCTGGTTTATCCGCATGATAGGATACTACTGGCAGGCAGTGGACCGGAAGCGGTATAAGTTCGTCGGCACTAATAAAAATGGCCTCTCCATGCCCGGCGACAGGGACCAACTGACGGAGCATGATATAAATTTCAACCTTATACCACACCTCGACCGCTACATGAACTTCGTCTACCGCGGACGGACGGAGCAGACCAAGAGGCATCAGTTCCGGCGGGCGAAGCATGCTGATCTGACCAAACCTCCCTATATCCCACCCACGCTCAGCACAGCAGAGATATATGACCTGCATTGTGAGCTCACTCCGCCAAAAAAAATGCGCGACTCGGTCAATGCATACTTCTATCCATGTCAGCATGGATATAACCTGGACAAGCACCCGAACTTTTGCGACATGAAGCCTACTGTAGGCATGTATGGTGTCTTCGTGCTCGACTGCAATCACGCCTGCCATCCGGAGATACATCCCTACGAATGGCTCTGGTGGCTGAAGCTGACCGAAGCAGAAAAAACAAAAGGCAATTTCAACAAGTCGTGGTTCCTTGGCTTTTTCAGAGAAAGCAGCAACCGCTTCATACTCTGGAGCCAGCGGCCGAGGGTAGGCACGATCTCGGTGCCGTTTATCTATAGGACATCCGAGACCAAAAGCTATCTGAAACTAAGTAAAGTGGTAGATGGCAGGTTTCGCCCGCATGGCATCCATCTGATAAAGACCTTACCTGCACAGACTTCGACTTTTGATTTTACTGATACTACCATTAATGTTCATCTGAACAATGGAAAAGACTTTCCGCTGCATCTTCGCGCAGATCGGCCTATCAAAACAAAAGCCCTACGCTGGTGGCTAAGCGACCTGCATACAGATGAAGCCAATGAATGGGTCTGGGGCTATATGAATATCGTAGTAAGTGTCGCAAATGGCTATACTGCGAAACTGGAGAGTGTAACGGTGCAGTAAAATTTATACTATCTTTACAACCAAAATCCGCAAGAGATGGAAACTCTTTTATTGCAAAGCGAGTCTAAGAAAGACATAAAAATGCTGGCCGAACTGGCAAAAAAAATCGGTTTGAAAACATATTCTGTCAGTAAAGAGGATATGGAAGATATGGGTCTGGCCAAAGCTATGAAAAAAGGTCGCACAGGTGAATATGTCAACACGAATGCCTATCTCAAAAAGCTGAAATCTAAATGAAGGTAAAGGTTGACAGAAGTTTTGAAAAGGACACCGACAAGATCCATGATCCTAAACTTTTAGAAAAAATCGCCTTATGCATCGAGCAGGTCATAAACTGCAATTCCATTAAAGAAATACCAAACCTCAAAAAACTAGCAGGGTTCAAAAATCACTACCGTATAAGAATTGGGCATTATCGTGCCGGCCTTGTGATCAAACAGGATGAAGTGTTTTTTGAACGCTTTCTTCACAGAAAGGATATTTACAAATACTATCCTTAATCAATTAATTAAAATTCAATTTCAGTGAAAGATGCTTTCACCAGATAAGACGCTATCGTGGAGCTAGATAGAAGCAATTACTGGCCCTTTTATTATTTCTGTAATCTTCAAAATTTCTCCTTCTCCTAATGCCTCAAGACCTTCATGTACTGTAAATAAAGCACCAGGATACACCCTGTTTCCAACATATTTCTCCATAAAATCAACTTCAACTATATGTTCCTCTCCTGGTGAAAAAATCTCTCCTTTTTCAAGTATAATCTGTCCTGAAGTTCTAAAGTCATCCTTAAATTTAAAATGCGGACGATACCCCGAGTTAATTAAAGACTGGCGCATACCAAGACCTGCAAAAAAAATCAATCTTGCTTTAATTCGAATCACTAATCCTGACATAATCGATAATTAAAATAATTTACTAGCCGACATTGAACTCCCCTACTTCGGCCTCAATGCCTTGATCGCCCGGTCGGGATAGTCGGTGATCAGTCCATCCACACCCAGCGTCTTTAGCGCAATCATTTTGGTCATCTCATTTGGTGTCCATGTTATGACCTTGATGCCGAGCGCATGGCATTTGGTGATCATTGTTTTAGTGACAAGCAGGAAAGTCGGACTATAGACAGTAGGATTGAAGTGGAGATCTCTGAGATTGGTCTCCAGGTCGTCAGTACTTTTCTCAGAGAGCAGTGCTGTCATGGCAGATCCGTCAGACTTATGCAGCTCCTGCAGAATGCGCATATCAAAAGAAGAAAAAAGCGTGCGCTCCAGTATGCCTTTACTTTTGACCACATCATACACCAGCTTGCTGAACTGTGGCGGCTCGGGGTGCATCACCTCATCACCTTTTTTAGATGATACGATCTGGATATTGTAGTTGACCGGAGGGAGATTATTATCTTTGATATATTTCTCTACGGCATCTATCACCTCGGAGAGAAGCGGCTTGTATGCTGCCGACTTGATCTGATCAGTGAACCGGGTATTTCCCCTTGACCCGCAGTCAAATTTTTTGATCTCGTCATAGTTCATGGCATAGATCTTATACTTGTCCTTATCAGCATCCGTCATTGGTGTGCCCTCAGGTTTAGTGCAGATGCTTTCATCTATGGTCAGGTCATGAGAGACGACGACCTGATTGTCCTTGCTGATCACGACATCCAGCTCTATGGTATTGACACCGATCTTGACCGCACGTGTGAAGCCCTGAATGCTATTTTCCGGATACATGCCCCTGAAGCCACGGTTTCCGCCTATGTCGATGGTTTGTGCTATCGCAACAATAGAAAGAAAGATTAAGAATATGGTTTGTAGTAGTTTCATGTCATTGCGTTTTGTGTATGTCTAAGATAAAATAATTTTTAATTCACCTCGCTGGGAAAGCAATCACAGTTCCTCCAACTCTCTCGAATAATCATACTGCAGGTCCTCATGCAGCGATGTCAGTGCCTTTTTTATTTTCTTTAGTTGTCCTTCATAGAGATTGGTGAGTGCAATGGTCTTATAGATCGGTATACCGGACTGTTTGAGCACTTTGCAATAGTATAGCAGCAGCTCCACCTCGACGATCTTGGAACCGGTAAAGCGAATATACTTAGTGATGGTGCGGAGTATTTTGCGAAGGGTCTTTTTGATCAAATAGAGATTATTGTCCTTTGGTATCGATGCAAACTCAGTATCTATATCCGCTTTTACATTTGCTATAAAGGTTCTTTCATCATGCGCCTCAAAGATCAGATAGGTCAGCAGCTCTTTGTTTTCCTTTTTGAACCGCCCCAAGCGCAGGCATAGCTCCAGCAGCTCCTTAGTGGGCAGATGCGTGAGTTCCTGTTTTAACTCATGAAGGGAAGCTGCTTTCATTGCCCGAAAATAGATTGATTTTTCATACTAAACAGCCTTTTATCACAGAGCACACAGAGAATTTATGGAGAAATACAGAGAGGACACAGAGGAATACAAATACAGTTGCCTCTCTGTGTCCTCTCTGTATTCCTCATATCTCTTTGCATTTTCTCTGTGATAGATGTACTTCTTTTCTTTGTGTCCTTTGCGGTTGATTTGTATTCATCTGCGGGAGATTTATACTATTTTTGACACCGATGTCAGAAAAAGAGCCCAAAAAGAAGTTAGACCTTTCGCTTGTCAGAAGAGTATTGAGCCTTGCCATTCCGTATAAGTTAGAATTTTACGGAGCTGTCGGCCTCTCGCTGGTCCTGGCCGCTATTGCGCCATTGCGCCCATTCCTCGTCGCCAAGGCCATAGACCAGTATATCTCAGTATTCGACCTGCACGGTCTTCAAACGATTGCCCTGATCATGATCGCGCTACTCATCGTCGAAACCATCATGCGCTATTACTTCAGCTATCTCACAGCATGGCTGGGCACCAGTATCATCCGCGACCTGCGGAGGCGGGTATACAGTCATGTCATTTTCTCCAAGCTTAAATACTTCGACACTACTCCCATCGGCACCTCCACGACCCGTACCATCACTGACGTTGAGGCGATCAATGATACCTTCTCCGAGGGGCTGATCACGATCTTTTCAGATATACTCACTATCATCTCTGTCGCGATCTATATGTTTGTTGTCAACTGGAAGCTGAGTATAATCACGCTATTGCCGCTGCCTTTTTTATTGCTCGTGACCCGCTGGTTTCAGCGCGGAGTCAAGGCGGCCTTTCAGGATGAGCGTACACAAATAGGCCGATTGAATGCCTTCCTGCAGGAGCATATCACAGGTATGCGCATCATTCAGATATTTAATGTCGAGAAGAAAGAACAAAATAAATTCATCGAGATCAATGGGCAACTGCGCGATGCAAACGTCAGGGGCATCTGGTACTATTCTCTGTTCTTTCCTGCTGTGGAAATCCTCCTCGCTGTCGCGATCGGTCTAATGGTCTGGTATGCATCCGGACAGATAGTGCGTGGATTTGCTTCTGTCGGAGTCATCAGTTCATACATCATGCTGATAAATTTACTCTTCCGTCCCTTGCGTTTCATCGCTGATAAGGTCAATACCATACAGCGCGGTATCATCGCCGCAGAAAGGGTTTTCAAGTTGCTGGACCGGGATAATTTCATTGCAGATACAGGTACTTTCGTGCCAACTAAAACCCAAGGCAAAATCTCTTTTGACAAAGTCTGGTTCGCATACGAGGACGAGAACTATGTGCTGAAGAATATAAACTTTGAACTTCCTGCCGGTCAAACACTGGCACTCGTTGGCGCTACCGGCTCCGGCAAAACATCTACCATGTCTCTACTGGGGCGTTTCTATGAGACAAACAAAGGAGACATCCGCATAGATGATGTCAGCATCAAAGAGTATAAGCTCGCAGCGCTTCGCTCACAGATGAGTATCGTACTACAGGATGTGTTTTTATTCGCAGGAAGCGTGTATGACAATATCACCCTGCGTAATGACAGCATCACCCGCGAGAAAGTCATGGAAGCATCCAGGGCCATCGGCGCACATGAGTTTATCATGCGGCTACCCGGAGGCTATGACTACAAGGTCATGGAACGCGGCGCCACGCTCTCTATGGGGCAGCGACAACTGATCTCCTTCGTGCGTGCACTGGTTTATGATCCTGCGATACTCATACTCGATGAAGCAACTTCATCCATCGACACCGAGTCTGAGTATGTGGTACAACAGGCCATAGAAAAACTCGTCAAAGGCCGTACCTCTATCGTTATCGCGCACCGCCTCTCTACTATCCGTCATGCGCATAAGATCATGGTACTGGATCGTGGAGAAATGAAAGAGTTCGGCAATCATGATGAGCTCATCGCTCTGGATGGCTACTACAAACGCCTCTACGATATGCAGTTCAATCAGGAGAAGGCGGTAGCGTAAAAGGTTAATCAGGAAATACATAATGCAAATCGAGGAATCGATAACATAATTGCGTTACTGATTCCCCGATCGACTGATTAACTTTTGTATTACTTACTTCATTGCCGCAGCATATCTCTTTTCTACTTCTGTCCAGTTGATGACATTAAAGAAAGCAGCGAGATAGTCAGGACGGCGGTTCTGATAGTGCAGGTAGTAGGCATGTTCCCATACGTCTACACCGAGTATCGGAGTACCTTTGACCTCAGCGATGTCCATCAGCGGATTGTCCTGGTTAGGAGATGAACTTACGACGAGTTTTTTATCAGCATTGACACTGAGCCATGCCCAACCAGAGCCGAAGCGTGTAGCACCTGCCTTAGCGAAATCTTCTTTGAATTTATCAAAGCCGCCCAGTTCTATGTTGATAGCTCCAGCCAGTTCGCCGCCGGGAGCGCCGCCTGCGTTAGGGCCCATGATCTGCCAGAAGAAACTATGGTTCCAGTGGCCGCCACCGTTATTGCGAACCGGCATAGGCAGCTTTGAGATATTAGCCATCAACGCTTCGAGTGATTTGCCTTCCCACTCATGGCCTGCGAGGGCTGCATTGAGATTGGTGACATAGGCATTGTGGTGTTTGCTATGGTGAATCTCCATAGTACGTGCATCTATGTGTGGTTCCAGTGCATTGTATGCGTATGGTAGTTCCGGTAATGTGAAAGCCATGATGATATGATTTAATTGGGTTAATAATAATTGTAGACGAATAAATCGGGATACGATTTTACAGCCTTATTGCTGAAAAAACAAGAATAACCTCACCTAAATCCTCTCCGAAGGAGAGGACTTGAATACAAACCAATGAATCATGTGTTACTTCTCCCTTTTCCCACGAAAAAATTCTGTCATCAGCACACCGCACTCATGCTCCAGCGTGCCGTGGCTTAGTTCTGTCTTTGGGTGGAACATCTTAGCGCCAAATTGCGAATACCCTGCCTTAGGGTCAGCAGCGCCATATACCACCCGTCCTATCCTCGCCCAGCGCAATGCTGTCGCACACATGGGGCATGGCTCAATGGTCACATAGAGGGTACACTCTTCGAGAAATTTTGCTCCGAGGTAATTAGCCGCTGCTGTGATTGCGATCATTTCTGCATGCGCCGTCACATCATTGAGCCGCTCTGTTTGATTATATCCTTTACCGATTATCTTGTTATTGCAAACGATCACGGCGCCGATAGGCACCTCGTCATCCTCATAGGCATAGCCGGCCTCTTTGAGGGCCAGCTTCATCCAGTATTCGTCATTGTACGGTGTCATCGGGTTGCAGTTTGAGGATATAAAAATAACCAATGATAGCAGGAATAAGCAGATTGATCGCCCAGAGCATGACCGGCACCATAAAGATACCCATTGTCATATATGTGCCGTAATTATTAAGCACCAGCAGGGCGATCCCGCCGCGTACGGTCATATCAGTGAGCGGTATGAGTGGCGAAACGGATTGCAGAAAAAGTATCAGGCTGATGGCGGCGATCATCTGAAAAACATCTGCCTGTATCCCGATAAACCGCATCAGCAGATAATATTGCAGGACATACACCCAATACCGGACAATACTCGTGAGAAATACCAGCCATTTATCATTTCGGTGAGGGGTTTTGCTTACATCTATCACATATTCTTTGAAAAATCCCACATGGCCGCGCAGCCACACCACAACCTGCTCGAAGGATATGTATACTGCGATCATGACCGAAGCCAATACAGCAAAGGCAACATAGCTATAAGCACTGAAAAAAACATTTGAATTCCCCGCATAAAAACGCAGCATGAAAAGGGCAGTAAAAAATGTGACTATGCTCTGTGCCAGCCCACCAATGGCACTAAGATAGATGCCATCGACGCGTTCACCCCGATGCAGAAACATCACCCTGCCTGCGAACTCTCCCACCCGCGCCGGCGTAGCAAATCCAATCGACAAACCGCCAAGCACAGAGCGCATTGCCTCACCGAGCTTGAAGTGAGCAGAATGCTTGAGCAGCAGTTTCCATTTGATTGCTTCGAGGGACCAGTTGATGGGCATAAGCAGGACGACAGCGATGATCAGCGCTAAATTTCCCCCACTAAACCGACTGGTAAATGCATCCAGCGAACCGACAAACTGCTCCACCCCCGATACCTTGCGATATATCACAAACAACATAAAAAAGGAAATGCCTACTTTTAGCCCCAGGAGCAGTCGGCGATATACGGGTGTATTCATCTACGATGGTAAAAATGCTAAAACAAATTCAAATTGGCTAAGATAATCATGGGCATAGACCCCGGCACTATCGTGATGGGATATGGGGTCATAGAGGTCGAGGGGCAGCGTATCAAGCTCATCAGCATGGGCGTGGTACAACTGTCTAAGTACGAGGACCACCTCGACCGCCTGCGCATCATAGCAGAGAAGGTCAAAGGCCTCATCGAGCAGTATAAGCCGGTGAGCTGCGCGATAGAGGCGCCTTTTTTTGGAAAGAATGTACAGTCCATGCTGAAACTAGGCAGGGCACAGGGTGTGGCGATAGCGACGGCACTCATACAGGGCGTCGAGGTCACCGAGTATTCTCCAAAAAAAATCAAGCAGTCTATCACCGGCAATGGGAACGCCACGAAAGAACAGGTAGCAGCTATGCTTCAGCAGCTATGCAAATTTGACCTGCAGCCGAAATTCCTCGATGCGACTGACGGGCTCGCCGCTGCTGTTTGCCACCATTTCCAAAGCAATACTGTCACTACTGGTGGAAAGAAACTATCAGGCTGGGCTGACTATGTCAAGACCAATCCGAAACGGGTGAAGTAAATCTGCGATTTGACCCTTTCTCGTAAGTAATAGACAATTGGTACGTCAAAGGCATACATAAAATTACTATCATGAATTATTTCAGATTTCTTTTTTCCTTAGCAGCACTTCTTTTGTGCACTCAATTCATTTTCGCTCAGAAAGGTGAAGTAGTGGATTATGACCATTCAAAAAATCCCTATTACTCTCATACAGACCAAACACCAGTCAAGGTAAAAGATGCAGACTGGAAAAAGATCCTCCCGCCTGCCGTATACCACATTGCGCGAGAGCAAGGCACAGAACGCGCCTATACAGGAAAGTATTGGGACAACCACGCCAAAGGTACTTATTACTGCGCCGTATGCGGCAATCCACTCTATAGCTCAGATACAAAATTTGACAGTGGTACAGGATGGCCCAGCTTCTATCAGCCGCTAAATAATAACAGCTTGTTTATTCATAAAGATGCTGACGGCGAGCGTGATGAGGTAGAATGCAAACGCTGCCACTCACACTTAGGGCATGTATTTGATGACGGCCCTAAACCTACGTATAAGCGCTACTGCATGGATGGAAATGTACTGGACTTCCTAGCGATTAAATAAGGAAATTAGCCGGGCTCGGGTAGATCATTTCAAGCCGATAAAAATTCGAGAATAGATTGGTGAAATAAGTCAGGATATTCATAGTTTATCAAATGACCGGATCCGGTAACAATTTTAAGAATAGCGTTTTCAATTTTATCAGCCAGTATCTTTGAATCATCTATGTGAGACAATCTATCTTGTTCTCCGGCAATGATCAGTGTTGGTATTTTAATTTCAGAAAGCTTAGAAACAATGTCAAATTCCTGTTGTGCAAGGTATTGGTTTTTCCAGGCATACAACGGTTGGGGATTGGTGCTGCCCTCATCGTATTGAAGGAGTCCAATATTAGCAGGATTGCTTAAAAAGGAACCGGAAACTAGCCATGGGCAAATGAGGTCAAACATTTGTTTTGAAGTAGCGCCACTTTCATAAACTGAAAGGACTGCATCAAGAAAAAGGCGTGCCTGAAGATTCATAGTGGCGAACGAGGCAGCTATAATTAGCTTTGACAATCTTTCGGGATACTTTAAAGCAAAAGCAAGCGCAATATTCCCGCCCATAGAAAACCCGAGGAGGTTTACCCTTTCAATATGCAAGGCATCTAATAATGCCAGAAGGTCATTCGCGAAAAGATCAATACTATAACTTGCTTCAGGAGCATCGGTATACCCACTGCCGCGCACATCATATACTATGATTTGAAACCTGGTTGCTAGCGTTTTTATACTTGACTCCCAAAAAGTACTGTCTCCTCCCAGCCCGCTTATTAATACAAGCGGCTCTCCCTTTCCATGGGTTTCATAGTAGATCGCAATATCGTTACATTGTATGACTGGCATAATAAACTACATTTTCGCCTCTTTCATTTAAACTTACTGTTTCATATTTTCCATTAGCGCATTAAGCAGCTCCTCCAGTTTATCTTTTGTTTCAGCGTTTGAAATCTTGGCCTTCGCGCCTTGAATCAATAGTGTAGTACTGCCATCAAAGCTTGCTTCAATGATTTTCATCACGAGTTGTAAAGATTCAAAAGCCTTTTCACCATGACTGGAGGCTACGATCAGCGCCACTGGTTTACCCGAGAAGCTCGATGACGATACGGTCCACTCCAAGGCATTCTTCAGCACCCCCGGCAGGCTGAATGCATATTCAGGTGTGCAGATAATAATGGCATCAGCATTTTGAATCTGATCGCGAAAATCAATAACTTCTTGTGGAGCGTTCTCATTATCGTTATCAGGATTGAAAAATGGCAAAGTGCTGATATCATATTGCTCAAATTCAGCTTTGCCTAATGATAGTTCTTCAAGCATTTGAAGTAGTAAACTATTCGTAGAATTTGTTTTTGTACTTCCACATATTGCCAGTATTCGTTTGGCCATTATTCATTATTAATTATTCATTATTAATTCTCAATCATCGCGCCCCCATCCATTAGGGTTTGGATTGACATATTTGGCAGCTTCCCATTTATGCTGTACACGCGGGAATGGCACCTTGAAGATATTGAGTGTCTTAAATATGGCCAGTTCCTTTTTATTGCCATTACTCAGTTGCGGCAGGTCGGCATCGAGAGAGAAATTCAGCACACGCATACGCGGCAGGTCTGTGCGGTCGTGTTTCTTTCCATCTTTATCGATCCATTTATTTTCAAAACCGCCATATAAGTTTTCCGCACTATAGCCCACTGCGAAACACATCCACTTGGGGTATTTGCCCGGAAAGAATTTTGACGGATTGACCGACGCCCAGAGCGTCATATTATTATAGTCTTTGAGCCCTTTATCCAGATAGGTATCACCGAATAACTCACTCGCGCGTTCTGCCAGTTCGCCTTTCTCATAGGTTTTGTTGCCATCATAAGAATACTTTAGCATGACGCGCTGCTCCTCCCACATCCAATACTGACAAGCGGCGATGAGGGCACCGGTGAGGTTTGCGGCGAGGTCGCTGCGCGAAGCACCATATTTAGACGAGAAGCCATCCATGCCCTCGATAGAGCTCTGTATCGACATCCCGAGGATCCCTCCTATCAGCGCCGATCTGTTATTGCTCAGGCCGCAATAGCGCAGTAGCTCATATCCCCAAATAGTTTGAAAATAGCCTCCGAAAATATGCCCCGCTTTGTCCATCTGGTTCCACTCGCCCTTATCATCGAACCAATGAAAAGGGCTAAGCTTGCTCCGTTTATACCAAAAGAAATACAAGCCTGTAACTGATATAGCATAAAGCCCGACGACCGTAATAGCAAATACTTTCAGTCTAGTTCTGTCAGGTACCGGTGAACTATCAAAAAGCCCGATGGCTCCGGTGTGATTCTCGGGAGCGGTTTTTTTGACATTGTCCCGCCAGAGAATATACAATACTAAGATGAGCAGAAGGATCACAAAGGAGATATTAGGGTGTGGCTTGTAATTTGCGATTTTAGTTTCATTATTCTCTATTCACTATTCGTTATTCTCTAAATAATTCAGGTCCTTTCCGAAAGTTTCCTCAGTATAGTGTAATGCTATCAGCGGGAGGATGATAATAAATACCGCCAGTATCTCTGCGCTTACTATTTTATTAAAAGACCCTTGCAATAATGCAAAGCAGATAGACATGATAGGCAGTGAGCCGCGGATGAGATTCGGCACTGTCGTGGTAACTGTCGCGCGTATGTTTGTACCGAACTGCTCTGCTGCATTGGTGATGATGACCGCCCAGAAGCCGGTACCTATGCCTGTGATGACCATTGCGGTATAAAAGTATGTAGCACTTTTCCCACCTGCCATGAAGTACATCACGAAACCCACGGCCGTCAGCAGCAGAAAATAAAACACTGCTTTCTTTCTGCTTTGCAGCCATTGGCTCATCCATCCGCAGAGGAAGTTGCCCAGTGTGATACCTGCATACGAATACATGATGGCATCACCCCCGCTTACCTTACCTTGTATATTCAACAGCTTCGTTGAGGCAAACTCCGGCGAGAAGGTCACCAGTATACCTACTGCAAACCATGTCGGCAGGCCCACTATGACACAGCGCAGATATTTGATGAATATCTTTCCGCTTTTGAAAAGCATCAGAAAGTTTCCTTTCTCCACTGACTGCTCCTGCATTCCTTTGAAGATGCCTGATTCATATACGCTGATGCGCAGGATGAGCAATGCCAAACCTAACACTCCACCGAGAAAATAACATCCTCTCCAGTTGTCACCAAAGAAACGATTGACCCCACCGGCAAAAACAGCACCCGATACACCGACCAGCGCCACTATCATGGTGCCATAGCCTCGTTTTTCTTTTGGTAGCGACTCTGCTACGAGGGTAATGCCTGCCCCCAGTTCTCCTGCGAGACCGAAGCCTGCTATGAACCGCCATATAGCATATTGTGTCACGTCATGCGCGAAACCATTGGCAATATTAGCGATCGAGTAGATGATGATAGAGCCAAACAGCACCGAGAGTCTGCCTTTCTTATCGCCGATCACGCCCCACATCACACCGCCTATGAGCATACCGATCATTTGTATATTGATGAGCAGGAGTCCGTATGTCGATACTTCTTCTTTGCTATAGCCCATTGAGGTCAGGCTCTTGACACGCACGATGCTGAATAGTAGCAGGTCATATATGTCTACGAAGTATCCCAACGCCGCTACTATGACACCGGCAGTGAGGATAGATGTGGCGTATTTGACTTGGGCGTTGTCTTGCTGCATGAATTTTCGTTTTGTAAGTATTTACAAAATACAAAAATGAACTTACTAAATTTTTGGTTTATCCTATTTTACTGATTTCCAAATCTACGGATTGACTTTTCTAGACGAGAGATGATAGTATATGAAAGTGGTATTGGCCAGCAGAAGCATAGCACCTGCCTGATGCAGCACGCCCCATAGCACAGGCACATGGCCTATACAATGTATCACAGTGATGATGCCCAGAGTGGCTTGCAGCAATACCGCAAAAGGAAATAGTGTGACACCGGTATTAAACACTTTATCTTTTGAGAGGCCGCGCAGCTGAAAGAAAAAGTAAATGATCACAATGACCAGCAGATAAGCAGTACACCTATGCAGAAGTTGTATCAGGCTTGCTTCCCAAAATGCTGTCGCATCATAGTACAGTATCCCGCCCCATTTGACAGGCATATTTGATAGAGCTGAAGGTATCCATTCGCCATTCATGGTCGGCCATGTAGGATAGGCGAGTCCTGCTTTCATACCTGACAGGATGCCTCCGAGAAAAAGCTGGATGAAAAGCAACAGCATCACCAGGAGTGCTATTCTTCTTTGCTTAGGTGCATATATCCGCACTTTATCCCCTTCACGCATCACATATACTGTCAGCCATACGAGATAGGACAGGATAATGAGTGCAAAGAAAAGATGCGTCGAAAGCTTGAGTGGTGATACATATGGTTTGTCGATCAGGCCGCTGGCTACCATGATCCAGCCTAGCGTCGCGATGAGTGCGCCAAGCACAAACAGCATAGACAGTTTGATCATCAGGTCGCGGTCTATCCATTTTTTATAAATAAAATAAAACAGGCCTGCGAGAAAAACCACACCAAGCAGCCGTGCATTAAACCGATGAAAGAACTCCCAGAAATAAATGAATTTAAACTCACTCAGGTCCATGTCCTGATTGATGAGATTGTACTGCGGCGTCTGCTGGTATTTGCCAAACTCATCCTGCCACTTAGCTTCAGACAGTGGCGGAATGGTGCCTGTCACGATGTCCCACTTAGTGATAGACAATCCCGATCCTGTCAGCCTCGTCACGCCACCAATGATGACCTGAAAGAAGACCATACAGCAGCCGGCTATGAGCCATGCACCTATTATTTTTCGGGCTATCGGAGGCATCGTGGTTTTTATTTAAGATTAAAATATCAACCCTCAAAGGGTTTGGAACCCTTTGAGGGTTCGGACAACAAACATACTGCCTGAGTCCATACTATCCAAAGGGACAAGCATAAAAAAAGCCACCCTATTGGGATGGCTTTTGAATTATTTGAGATCAGTTCTTATTTATTAGAACCTGCTTTGAGTCCCGGGTGCGGTGCCGGTGGGTTGCTTTCGCCTTTCTCACCGTCGCCGGCATAGTTGAAGTCTACCCTTCTTGCTTTTTTGCGCTCAGCAGGAGTTTTGTTAGCATCTGCTTTTTTGCCTCCCTGATACTTCACGATGAATCGGTCACGGGAGATGCCGTATTTCTCTACCAGATAGTCGACTACTGATGTGGCACGGTTGTATGCCAGTTGCTCATTGTATTTCTGATCGTTCTTAGACTCATCCACACCTGTTACGATCATTTTCACGTCAGGGCACATTTGCAGTTTCTCAGCTACCTGATGCAGTGCACTCTGATATGCAGGATCTATATAGTATTTATCGTCGTCGAAGAATACTCCGGGCATTTCCATCTTAGAGCAGTCATACTGTCCACGACCACCTTTGCCACCTTTGTTTTTGCCGCCATTGGTGAGCACTTTGCCGTCTGGCCCGATGACCGGTTTGCCATTGGCGTCAAACACTGTGTCTCCGCCTTCAGCATTGTCGCAGCATGGATTTGGTGGTATGATGGCCACCCCATTCTGATCGATAGGGTATCCCGGAGGTGAGAATGGTTCTTTGTCATCACAGTCAGGTATACCATCCTTATCACTATCGAGTATCACACCATGTACATCTACAGGGCATCCTTTCTTGGTATTAGGCTCTTTGTCCAGTCTGTCCGGCACACCGTCTTCGTCAGTATCCTTGAAGAGGTCAGCGGCGATCTTATCAGGATTTGCGTCGCTGAGTTTCTTGTATGTAAACGCCATCGGGTTCAGCCACCACAGTGGTTCTACTGCATTCTTGCCTATCTGGAAGTTCACGCGGACCATGGTGCTGAAATACTGATCATTGTGTGGTGCATATCCGCCCAAGACATCAGATTGAAAGTTTACCCCGTCAAGATTGCTGTTGTTATTATAAGTAAACCGCTCTTCTATACCCAGTGTGACCCATTTAGATACGTGAAAGTCTATCCCAGCACCTACACTGAAATCCGGTACCAGATAAAAGTGGGATACTCTGATATTACCTTTTTGAAAAGGATCTATTGCATCAATGTATTGGCCTCCTGCCTCCAGGCTCTTCAATTCTGATGACATGGTCTTATTAATTGTAGACTGGCTAACGCTGCTGTTTGTCATTGCCGTCCATGTACTATCAATATGATTGAAATTATAGATGTTTCCATTTTTATCCAACATATTCTCCTGTGTACGATACAGGTGAAATCCTACACCAAAAAAGATATATGGGCTTACTAAAGTGCGTTCTTTGTGGAATAAAACATTTCCCAGATTGATCACCCCATCGATATGTACCTGATGACTGGTGTTTTTGTAATTATGAAATAACGACTGCTCTGAATTTCCGGGACTTGGAGTATTTACCAAAACTCCCGCCGCATTATAGGAGTAATTATAATAATCAGCATGGTCTGAACCACTCGAATTCAATGCCTTATCAAATTCCTGATCCTGACGAGGGTTCAAGTCCTGATCCTTGATGAGGGAAAATATATAAGACAAACGCAGAGAGAAGAAATAGTTTATCGCCTTTCTCACCGAGAATCCACCACCCCAGCCGGTACCCCAGTTAGGTTTGATATCACCTGAGATCAGAGATGATCCTCCCTGAAGGCCGATCTCCCACTGGTCTTTCGGACGGGCAGGAAAATGGTATTTGTTTTGCAGATAGGCTTTTTGCTGTTCTTCTTTTTTTGCAAATCCTTTTTGATAAACCGCTGAATCTAAATCATACCTGGGCATCAGTGGCGTACTGATCTTCTTTCTGTCATAGAAATTATACTCAGTCGCGTCCATATCAGGTTTCATGAACTGGGTCTGATTCTGAGAATCTTTCCCGCCTTTTGACTTGTCATTTGAACCGCTGTCGTCTTTTTTGCCCTTTTTTGCTTTTTTGTTGGTATCAGCAGCCTTCTTTGTAGTGTCTTTTGGTGTCTCAATAACACTTAAGCTTATTGGCTCTTTTTTTGTAACCGCATATTCTACTTTGCCTTCTGCGACTTTAAGTCCGGCAGAAAACAAACAGATAATGATAAAAAGACGAGAGAAAAAATACTTCATATATCAGATTTGTTAAAATTTCGAGATATTTTACAAAAAAAGGGCTGTGTCAAAATTTTCCCATAAGGCAACAAAAGTAACTGATTTATCTAAAAAATCAAACTTGTACACAAAAAATCCACATTTTGTTCATTAAACTCCATTATTTGCAAATATAAAAAAATTTGTATACGTAGATTTAATGTTGAGTCTCCTTTATTTTCTTACTTTTGCGCCCGCTTTCAAAAGATAAAATGAATATTAGAAATATAGCCATCATCGCCCACGTTGACCACGGCAAAACGACCCTTGTTGACAAAATACTTCACCAGTGCTCGCTTTTCAGAGAAAACCAACACGCCGGAGAATTAATACTGGACAATAACGACCTTGAGCGTGAGAGAGGTATTACCATTCTCGCCAAAAACGTATCTGTCGATTATAAAGGTATCAAAATAAATATCATTGACACCCCGGGCCACGCCGATTTCGGTGGCGAAGTAGAGCGGGTGCTCAATATGGCTGACGGTGTACTTCTTTTAGTAGATGCATTTGAAGGTCCGATGCCACAGACACGCTATGTACTGAGCAAAGCGATCGCCCTGGGCAAAAAACCTATCGTGGTCATAAACAAGGTAGACAAAGAAAACTGCCGTCCTGATGAAGTACATGAGGCTGTTTTTGAACTGATGTTCAACCTCGGCGCTACTGAGGACCAGTTGAACTTCCCTACTGTATATGGAGCAGCTAAGAGGGGATGGATGGGGCCTGACTGGAAAAACCCGACCACTGATGTAGTATATCTGCTCGATCAGATCATAGAGCACATCCCTGCACCTCCGATGATCGAAGGTACTACACAGATGCAGATCACATCGCTTGATTTTTCGAGCTTCCTCGGTCGTATCGCCGTAGGTCGTGTGACTCGCGGATCAGTAGAGCTGGGCAAAGCCATATCTCTGGTCAAAAGGGACGGCTCTGTAGTGAGGTCCAAGATCAAAGAACTATATACATTCGTCGGCCTCGGCAAGATGAAAGCGGACAAAGTAGAATGCGGTGATATATGTGCCATATCGGGCATAGAAGGTTTTGAGATCGGTGACACCATAGCAGATATCGATAATCCTGAAGGCCTGCCTCCTATCTCTATCGATGAGCCGACCATGAGCATGGTATTTACGGTCAATACCGGTCCATTCTTTGGTAAAGAAGGAAAATTTGTGACCTCTCAGAAAATACGTGAGCGTCTATATAAAGAACTGGAGAAGAACCTAGCACTGCGTGTGGAAGATTCCGGGTCCGCAGATACATTCATCGTATACGGACGTGGTGTGTTGCACTTAGGTATATTGATAGAGACCATGCGTCGCGAAGGATATGAACTATGTATCGGCAACCCTCGTGTGATCGTGAAAGAAATAGACGGCATGAAATGTGAGCCTATAGAAGTGCTGACAATAGATGCACCTGAAGAGGTAGCCGGCAAATGTATCGAGCAGGTAGCAATGCGCAAAGGAATGATGACGAACATGGAGCCAAAGGGCGACCTGATGCATGTAGAGTTTGAGATTCCTGCACGTGGTATCATCGGCCTCCGCACTCAGATACTCAACGTATCAGCAGGTGAGGCTATCATGGGCCACCGTTTCAAAGGATATGAGCCATGGAAAGGTGACATCCCGTCACGTAATGCAGGCGTACTGATCTCTATGGAGACAGGCAAAGCTGTAACGTACGCAATGGACAAACTGGCCGACAGAGGAAAATTTTTCCTGCCAAACGGCGATGAAATATATGAAGGACAGATAGTAGGCGAGCACATACGCCCGAGCGATCTGGTGGTCAATATCTCAAAGACCAAACAGCTGACCAACTTCCGCGCATCTGGTACGGATGAGAAGTCAAACCTCGCACCGCCGACCATCATGAGCCTCGAGGAATCAATGGAATACATACAGGAAGACGAATATGTAGAAGTAACGCCAAAGAGCATACGTCTCCGCAAAATCTACCTGAAAGAACACGAACGCAAACGCAGCGGCAAATAGTCACAAGCTATTAGTCGTGAGTCGCAAGTATAAAAAGCAAAGCCCTGAAGAAATTTGGGGCTTTTCTTTTTGTACTACTTCTGCTTGCGACTTGTAGCTCACTACTTGCGACTATATTCTTAGTTTTGTTTCCTCTAAATACTCTTCATGGACGCATACATCATAGACGCACTCCGGACTCCTATCGGCAAATACGCCGGAACACTCAGCGCTGTCAGGCCCGATGACCTCGCAGCACATGTGGTCAAGGCAGTAGTAGCCAGAAATACCTGGCTCGATCCTAATCAAATAGAGGACGTGATACTCGGCGCAGCCAACCAAAGCGGCGAGGACAACCGAAACGTAGGACGTATGGCTGTGCTGTTGGCTGGCCTGCCGATCACGGTCGGAGGTATCACGGTCAACCGTCTCTGTGCATCAGGGCTGCAGGCCATAGGCGATGCCGCACGGGCAGTACATGCAGGCGATGGCAGTATATATATAGCAGGCGGTGTCGAGAGCATGAGCCGCGCTCCGATGGTGATGAGCAAGGCCACCTCAGCATTTGATCGCGGGCATCAGCTATTTGATACTACACTGGGCTGGCGATTTACTAATAAGAAATTCCCGGCGGACTATATCATCTCGATGGGTGAGACCGCTGAGAATGTCGCCAAACAATGGAAAGTATCGCGCGAAGAGCAGGATGAGTTCGCTTATAACTCTCAACTTAAATATCAGAAGGCACATGAAGCGGGAAAATTCACCGACGAGCTGGTAAGCGTGGAAATAGATAAAGGCAAAGGAGAAAGTATACGCTTCATCAAAGATGAGCATCCGCGCCTCTCATCTATCGAGGACCTCGCCAAACTCAAGCCTGCCTTCGCTAAAGACGGCAGCGTGACAGCGGGTAATTCATCCGGCATCAATGATGGTGCAGCAGCTACGATAGTCGTGAGCGGCGATGTAGTAAAAAAACATAATCTCAAGCCGATGGCGCGCATAGTCGCTATGGCATCAGCCGGCGTCGAACCATCTATCATGGGCATCGGCCCTATCTATGCTGTGCGCAAAGCACTCGACCGCGCAGGTCTTAAGATATCAGACATCGGCCTCGTAGAACTCAATGAAGCCTTCGCCTCGCAGAGCATCGCCTGTATGCGCGATCTGGGCTTCGACCCTGCTATCGTGAATGTAAATGGCGGCGCCATAGCACTAGGCCATCCCCTCGGTTGCTCAGGGGCGCGCATCACGGCGACACTACTCCACGAGATGAAGCGTCGTCCTGAGGTGAAATATGGTATTGCTACCATGTGTATCGGTGTGGGGCAGGGACTGGCGGTGGTGTATGAGAGTTGCTAAAAATTCGCTTGTAATTGAATAAACTAATGAAAAAATTACTTTTCCTTGCAGTTACACTTATCTGCCTTGCCTCGTGCGATCAAGGATATAATTCTTTTAAACGTCTTTTGAATTCTGTCTTGATTAATGCCGAGGCAGAAAGTGGCTCCTTAGATGTAGAAAAAATCTTTGGCGGCACGTGTACTTATTCAATTGACACCGTCTCGTCCGGGACCTTAACAATAACATTAAGTCATTCTAACTCTATTCAAGGGGAAAATCCTAATAAATTTTTTGCTGACGTTGCAGAAACATTCTGTAAAAAACTTAAAAAGTCAAAAGATCAATATCATATCGTCGTAGTGATTTTTGTATACAAGAATAAGTCAGAAGTAAAAAGAGGCTTTCTAATGGAAAGTATTTCCTTGTCTATCAAAAAAAGACCATTCGTTAATCGTGTTATAGAACTTATCAAAAGCAAAAAATATGATAAGATAGATTCACTACTTAATAGTCGTGTCGCAACGTACGCAAATATGCCAGATCATAGTAGATCAAGAATGTTAAAGGACTTAAAAGATGCGGACAGCCTTGGGGTTATTACTGATTTCTATCCCTATGATTTTTGGGCTGAACATATAAGCAATGGCACGGAGATGTTTGAGCTTATAGGCGTGATTAGTAGAAAGAATAAAAACTACGATTTTAATATTCTAGTTGATGCCGACAATAAAAAGGACATTATTTATATGATTATAAATAAACCCGAAGGTTTTTATAGCCATGCTGTAAATTATCAATTAACCAAAGCTAAAAACACCGCCAGCAACTAACATACAGCTCAACATATTAGCCCATGCCCTCCACACCCACCATATCAATAGCCCACCAATGGTTTGATGCATTCAATCAGCATGACCTGGAGAAACTGCTGGCGCTCTATGCCGACGATGCGCAGCACTATAGCCCGAAGCTCAAACTCCGTCAGCCTGAGACCAAAGGCCTCATCATAGGCAAGGATGCGCTGCGCTCATGGTGGCGGGATTCATTTGAGCGATTGCCTTCGCTGAGATATGAGCAGACGCGATTCATAGCGGATAATGAGAGCGTATTCATGGAGTACACACGCTACGTGGATGGGGAGGACAGCATGACAGTCGGCGAGGTGCTGGAGATCAAAGATGGGCTGATAGTTGCATCGAGGGTATATCATAGCTAGTTTGCATTTTTGCTTTTTCATTCTCCTTTCACTACCTTTGGTATATGGATTTGATCTCAAAATATGATTTGATCGAGAAGATCGTACAAACTACAGATGAAAGTATTCTTTTGCAGGTGAAGCATATCCTCGATGAGCAAGAGGAAGAATCATGGGAAGATCTGGACCCTAAATTAAAAGCTTCGCTAAAAAGAGGCCTCGCTCAGTCAGATAGAGGAGAAGTGACACCACATGAAAAGATCTGGCCTAAACTCAAAAAGAAATACAGTAAAAAGTGACCATCCACTGGACAGAAGAGGCCGACAATACATTCGCAGAAAATATTTCTTATTTGAGAAATGAATGGACTGAAAAAGTGGTCGAAGATTTTATAGAAAAAACTGAAGCTGCTCTCATTTTAATTGAGAAAAATCCCTTGCTTTTTCCTGCTGTCAATAACAAAAAGGTATTCCGGAAATGTCTTGTAGTGAAACAAGTTTCTCTATACTATAAGATCAAAAAAGACCGCATTGATTTGATCTCTTTTTGGAATAACTACCAGGATCCAAAGAAGCTAAAGCTCAAATAGCTTTTATTTCCTTACCTTTATGCCATAATAATGAGACGGTCATTATTAATTTTTCATTATTCACTATTAATTACTTAGAGATGAATGGTATCTCGGAAAATTTCAAAATGGTCGCCAAGACCATCTACGGCCTCGAGGAGATCTGCGCAGGCGAGCTTCGCAAAATGGGTGCCGAAAATATCAATCTTCACAATCGTGCAGTAAGCTTCGAAGGCAATATCGGTGTGATGTACAAGGCCAACCTCATGGTGCGGACAGCGTTGAGGATATTAGTGCCTGTGCATGAGTTCTTTGTGCACAATGAGCATGAATTTTATAACGAGGTGAAAAAAATAGACTGGAGTGTCTATCTCTCCGCAGATGATACACTGGCTATCGACACGGTGCTTAATACTCCTATCTTTAATCACTCCCAGTATATCTCACAGAAGGCCAAAGATGCTATCGTGGACCAGTTTCGTGAGCGCTATGGCAGGCGTCCCTCAGTCGACCTCGACAAACCTACACTCCGCATCCACATTCACATCTATAATGATACCTGCTCTATCGCGTTTGATAGTTCGGGTGAGTCCCTGCATAAACGTGGCTATCGCGCCAAGACCAATCTCGCTCCTATCAACGAAGTACTCGCTGCGGGGCTGGTAATGACTGCAGGATGGACAGGGCGTACGCCATTGGTTGATCCTATGTGCGGATCGGGTACAATATTGATAGAAGCGGCGATGATCGCTTCAGATATCCCTTGCAATATCCACCGCGAGTGGTTCGGCTTTGAGATGTGGCATAGTTATCTGCCATATGATAAGGAGCTTTGGAAAACCATACACACCGCAGCCATTGACAAGATCAACGATGCCGATGTGAAACTCTACGGCTGTGAGATCTCCCCGCACGTGACACGAAAAGCTAAAGAAAATATCAAGTGGGCGAAAGTCGAGGACATGATCACGATCGTCAATACTGACTTTCAGGACTTCGCGCCACCGGAGGGCAGCGGTACGCTCATCATGAACCCACCCTATGGCGAACGCATGGACGAGGACGACCTTACTGGCCTCTATAAATCTATAGGTGATACTTTTAAGAAACGCTATCAGGGATATGACTGCTGGCTCATCAGCTCAAACATGGAAGCACTCAAAAGTATAGGCCTGCGCCCTTCTCGTAAGGTAACACTCTTCAACGGCCAGCTCGAATGCCGCTATATGAAATACAGTATGTATGCAGGAACTAAAAAACTTCATAAGTTGGAAGGGAAAAGTACAGACATGAGTAGTGAGATATGAGTAGTGAGACAACTGCAAACAAAACATTCGATTGTATTGGCTGTTAAGCCCTCTCCTTCGGGGAGGGTTGGGAGGGGTGATTTACAACTCGCTCTCCGCTATCGTTTCCAGATGTTTTTCCACCTCTACCTGCACCGGTGCAGGCATAGATACAAGGTCATAGCTACCCACTTTGCGCAGGTCCATCACCAGCTGGCCATCTTCTCCGACATGAAAAGCCCTTTGGAACTTCGCGCCATAGATCAGATCCTTCGCTGTATATGACATACGAATGTATACTGTCTGAGAGTATGTCTCATCGTACCCTTTCAGCGTGATAAATGCTTCAACTTCTTTTTCGATGAAATCTGCTGCGCTCATACCATACATCGGGCTCTCTTCATCTATGATATGATTGATGGTCCAGCTCGTAGGAAACATAGCGATCTTGGACAATTCAAGATTTAGCGCTTTAAACCTCCTGTAGCCTTCACCTTCAGATTTGTCCACCCAGCTGAAGTTTACTATTGTCTCCAGCTCCATGATATTTGAGGTGCGCTGATTGGCGATCACAAATTGAAATGATGTTCCTTCGCCAAAGGGAGCAATGATCGCATTGGCACTGAATTTTATCCTCGGCTTAGGCCTTGAGAAACGGCCATACAGCGTACCTGTAGCTAATGCAAAACTCATCAAGCCGAGAAAAGCTTCCAGTGAAGCCAGAAAACTGGGAACAACTCCGTTGGGGTGCAGAGCTCCGTAACCCACGGTAGTAAATGTCTCATTTGAGAAGAAAAAACAGTCGAGAAAAACATGCAGTTGGTCAGTATGCGTAATGCCTCCGATAGAGTTTGCGCCCAGCGCAAAATATATCAAAGCAAAAAAAACATTGACCGAACCGTAAAAAAGAAATACCACTATCCAGTAGTGTTTCCAAGAAGTGGTGATCATCCAGTGGTACATATCAAAATCTATCCTGTCTCCGGTGATCCTTTTGATATTGTAGCTGCCATCCAGATTGATGGTGCGCTGACGGCCTTTCTGCGCCTGGCGGTCGAGGCCGATATCCAGTCTGTTCCTGTTTCTATTCTGCTCTATCCTATCTCGTAGCTTGCTCATCGTTACTTTATTTTACTGACATTCTTCCATTTTTCGCTCTACTAAATCTTGCTTTGAATCATCCCATTTATAACAATGTTCTTCAACTAGTACCATCTTGTTTTTTTCGATTTTATATATCGCGGTTGTGTGAGTCCGTCCCATACAACATTCATTGTGCTCAAATACCGTCTTTGAACTACTATCGAAATCCAAAGAAACACCCGAAAAACCACTATCAAAATATTTCCCTGTTTTAGGATCATACAGGAAATATAAACTCGAGGTATTAGGCCCGGCATAACTCGACTCAAAAACCGAAAAGTCTTGACTACCGTCAAAGTTATAATCTCCGATTGAAATGTTGTGTAGTCCCCCAAGTTGACAGTTTATATCTATTTTCTGTATGATACTATCGGTTTTCTTATCTATTATTTTTACCCCTGTCACATTTGCATAAAAAATGCCTTTTGCTTTGCTAATAATAAGCTTGAAATATTGATCGGTCAATGAAACAGGCTGTATAATTTCCCTATCTCCCCATTCGATTGAATCTCCGTAATCAATGTCAAATTCTTTGTTTAGAATTATTGCCAATTCCTTGCCTGTTTTTAGGTCAGTCCGGCTCCCTTTAAGAGTTTTGCTTTGGGCATCAAAGCGTTTAAATGTCAAGCTTGCAATGTTGTTTTCTCCTGTGTCTTTTTCATTTAATATCAAAGTATCTCCATTTAGTCTTCCATTAATTATGATTGGTTCATTATTTTTTTTGTATGAATAAATGGCTCTTGCATCTCCATCGGAATATATATAAGTCACTAATTCGATCGGATCATTACCAATAAAGCCCTTATAGCTCGTCTGCCCCAATAGGTCAGAGATAGACAATAGAAATATTATTGCGATCAATGAGTTTTTGTGCATTTGCTGCTTAACGGTTGTACAATGTTTCAGAAAGCAATTTACGTTCTATATCCGTAAAATAATAACCTGTGCCCTTTTATAAAAGCGAAACACTATTTTTACACAGCCTTGACAGATTTTCTCAATACAAAAGCGCACCTTTGGACCTGGTCAGAAGTACATGAATAAAGGATACCCTATCAACGAAATAGCCAAGGCCACAGGCGGCAAACTCACAGCAGGTGTAGGTGAGGAGACACATATCAGCTATTTGCTGCTAGATAGCCGCAAGCTGCAGCAGGCGGGTGAGAGCCTGTTCTTTGCCTTGCCGGGCAGCAGGCAGGACGGCCACCACTATATAGATGATCTGGTCAGTAAGGGTGTAAATAATTTCGTCATCACTGATGCCAAATGGATAGAAAAATACCCTAAGGCTAATTTCATCTTGGTCAAAGACACTGTGCTGGCACTACAGAAGCTGGCGGGCTACCACAGAAATAAATTTGAGTATCCTGTCATCAGTATCACCGGCAGCAATGGCAAGACCATCATCAAAGAATGGCTCTATCAGCTACTTAATGAGGATTACAACATTGTCCGCAGCCCGAAGAGCTATAACTCTCAGATAGGTGTGCCGCTATCACTCTGGCAGATGAGCGAAGAGAATAACCTTGCTATCATCGAAGCAGGAATATCTGAAAGCGGCGAAATGGAGAAGCTGGAAAAAATAATCCGGCCTACGATCGGTATACTCGCCAATATCGGCGAAGCGCATAATGACGGCTTCCTCAATCTGAAGCATAAGACGAAAGAAAAACTGAAGCTATTCATACAAACAGAGACCCTCATATACTGCAAGGACCACGCTGAGGTCAATCAGGCAGTGGCGGAGATCAATGCGCTCAAAGGCGCTGATGCTATTCATACTTTCACGTGGTCACAGCACTCCGATGCCGATGTGCGCATCATTTCTTTGCTTCAGCAAAACAATCACTCTTACATCTCGGCTCAATACAAAGGCCAGGAGTTTGATTTTGAAATACCTTTCGCAGATAAAGCCTCTGTCGAAAACGCCATTCACTGCGCTTGTACACTTTTGATATTAAATAAGGACTTCTCCGTGCTTCGCACCCGTATGCGAAACCTCACCCGCATTGCGATGCGTCTGGAGATGAAGGATGCGATCAATAATTGTTCGCTGATAAATGACAGTTACAATTCCGATTTCGAATCACTGCGGATAGCGATAGATTTTCTCCGCCAGCAAAACCAACATCCTAAGAAGACGATCATTCTCTCTGATATTCTTCAAAGCGGGCGTGGTGACCTGGACTTATACGCAGAGGTAGCCAAACTCTTAAAGCAAAATCATATTCACCGCCTCATCGGCATCGGACCTTCCATACAGCGCGAGAAAAAAGTATTCGAGCGCAGCGAACTGAATGAGCTGATATGTTTCAATAGTACCGAAGACCTGCTAAAAAATCTTGATACTTCTATATTTCATGATGAGGTCATCCTGCTCAAAGGCGCACGTCAGTTTGAGTTTGAAAAAATAGCCAAGCTGCTGGAGAAAAAAGCGCACCAGACAGTCCTCGAGATCAACCTCAATGCACTGGTCAATAATCTCAAGGTGTATCAATCACTGCTAAAACCAGAAACAAAAATGATGGCAATGGTCAAGGCTTTCAGCTATGGAAGCGGCAGCTATGAGATCGCGAATGTGCTCCAGTTTAACCGTGTCAACTATCTCGCAGTGGCATATGCTGACGAAGGAATAGAACTGCGCAAGAATGGCATCACACTGCCCATCATGGTCATGAATCCCGAGGAACGTAGCTTCGAAGCGATGATCTCTCACGATCTGGAACCAGATATATACAGTCTGTCTCTCCTGGACAAATTCATTTCTGTTTTGAAACTAAGGCGAGGCAAATCTGATCCGAATTATAAAATACACATAGAGGTAGAAACGGGCATGAACCGCCTGGGTTTTGAATCCACAGATATCGCTCCATTGATCGATAAGATCAAAACATCAGAGTGTATTACTATCGCTTCTATATTCTCACATCTGGCGGCCAGTGAGGCCCCGGAGTATGATGAATTTACCAAAGGACAGATAGCGCGATTTGAGGAAATGAGCGCTGCTATCAAGGAACATTTCAACTATAGTATCATCCGACACATACTCAACTCCAGCGGTATAGCGCGCCACACTTATGCGCAATACGATATGGTGCGCCTCGGTATCGGGCTGTATGGGCTCGACCCTACTCCTGCTATACAGTCACGGCTGCTACCTGTGTCATCTCTCAAGACCACTATCTCACAGATCAAACATGTCAAATCAGGTGACTCGGTCGGCTATGGCCGTGTGGGCAAAGTAGACATAGATAAGACCATCGCTACGGTGGGTATAGGCTACGCCGACGGCCTCAACCGCAAGCTCAGCAATGGTCACGGCCACATGCTGGTGAGCAATCAGCTCGCACCCGTGATCGGCAATGTATGTATGGACATGACCATGCTGGACATCACAGGCATAGAGCAGGTGCAGGAAGGTGATGAAGTAGTCGTCTTTGGAAATAATCCGCGTGTAGAAGACATAGCTAAGGCCTCAGAGACCATCCCTTACGAAATACTAACGGGTGTTTCGGCGCGCGTCAAGAGGGTATATTTTCAGGAGTAATCGGACGATGTCTATTGTCTAATATCTAATGTCTCTTGTCTACTTCACCATCTCTTCAAATGACTTCCAGAGGTTATCATCAGGCACAGGGGCTGTGATGGAGACAGGTTCTTTTTTGACAGGATGGATGAACTCAATATGTCGTGCATGCAGACAGATAGAAGCGTCTTTGTTAGATCGCTTAGCGCCATATTTCAGATCGCCCTTGATTACGCAACCTATATTGGCGAGCTGCACACGTATCTGGTGATGGCGGCCGGTATGCGGATCCACTTCGAGCAGCCAGTAGTTGTCTGACTCTGCGATGAGCTTATATTCGAGTTCACATTTGAGCGCTCCTTTTGTTTCAGCACTTACTACCCGCGACATATTTTTCTGTTCGTTTTTTATAAGATAGTTTATCAGCAGATCGCTTTCTTTTTCAGGTCGGCTTTGCACGATAGCCCAGTATGTCTTTTGTATTTCCCGCTTTTGAAACATCTCATTGAGCCTTTGCAGGGCCTTGGTAGTGCGGGCATACAGCACCACGCCACTCACGGGCCTGTCTATACGATGCACGACTCCGAGAAATACTTCCCCGGGCTTTTCATACTTTTCTTTGATGTATTGCTTGACTATATCGCCGAGCGTCTCATCGCCCGTCTTGTCACCCTGCACGAGCATTCCGGCGGGTTTATTGACCGCGAGGATATGATTGTCTTCGTATAATACTTTGAGGTCTTGGACTGTCATGATGCTAAGTTATGACTTAATTAAAATATTCTTCACATCCACTTCTGGCAGGAGTTCTTTGCCATTCACAATATGCTCTGCAAAGTGCTCTGCAAAATATGGCGAAAGCGAGATACCTTTTGTGCCCATACCATTGAATATTCCTACATGCTTATACTCGGGGTGAAAACCAATGAATGGCCTGCGGTATTTAGCAGATGGGCGTATGCCTGCTCCATGATACACTACTTCAAAAGGCACATGCAGCATTTTGTTTAAACTCTCGATGATTTCGTTTTTATATTGCTCTGTCGGTGCTTCGGTCTCATAGTGCCACTGATAGGTCGCCCCTGCGTAGTAAATATCTTTCTCTGATGTCGGCGAGATAGTTGTGTCCCCGCTGATGATCCTGTCAGCATAAAAATCCTTTATCCTTACCAGCAGGTATTCGCCTTTTACGATCTGCCAGGTCAGGTCTCTGAAAAAGCCTGTCTGTGCTGCTTTATACCCGTTACAGAAAATGACCTTTGATTTTGAAACTAACGCCTGTTCGTATGTGAATGGTTCTTCTATCAAAATGCCTTTATTTTTTAAAAAAGTGCGATAGGAATTGATAAATAGCTGGGTATCCATTTTGCCTCCCCCATTTATCACGAAGCTGCCGAACTCATTCTTTACCTTTCCTTTGTCCAGGTATTGCACGTCAGTATTTGTGAAATATTGCTCATAGCCCGTCTCTGTGGCACGTGCGCTCAGGTCATTTTGTTCTTTGACAGATTCGAGGAGTTTGTATATCGGCAGCTTTTCATAGAAGTGCACTCCTATGGCTTGGCTTATCTCGCTATATGTCTTATCTGCTGCGGGAAATAGCTCATCTACCATCCATGATTTGACAAAGCGTTTTCCGGTGATAGGGTTAATAATACCAGACGCAGCAGCAGTAGCAGAATGATCTGCATCAATGTCGTAGACCTTTACTGAAATACCTTTTTGTAACAATGACCAGGAAAGCAGCGATCCGCATATCCCCTGACCAACGATGATAATGTCAGAAGCCATTATCTGAAATAAGAAAAGTCCTTTTGGTCCTTGCCGGGTGTGGTGGGAGGGTTCGGTATATTGTTGTCGTTATTTTTGTCTACCTGATCCAGAACATGGACGTAGCGCACTATTCTGGTCCTGAAAAAGTAGAACAACACAAACTGATACAACATAATGAATGGTTCTATCGCGAGACTTAGTTTCTCCATGGCTGCCATGTCTTTCACCATGTTTTGGCCATATATACCAATCAATACGGCACACAGCGCTATCGTCGAGGCAAAGAAGGTCAGTACATAACGAATGATCCATTTCCACGGGGTAATGTTATAACTCACTGCCATCCTGTAGAGGGCGTAACTAAATATGGTTAGCACTATTATATCCATCATTCTACGAATTTACAACAGTTCCAGCTCTTTTTTCAATTTATTTGTCAGGCCTCTTACGACCTCATCATATGAATGGTCTATCATCCAGCGCACATCTTTACCCGAAATAGCACCTGATCCTGCATAAACGGTGTTCCAATGCTTTTTATTCATGTGATATCCCGGCTGTACATCTTCATATTTCTCGCGGTATTCAGGCACCAGCTTATCATCCATTTTCAGGTTCACACGAAAGGGCGTAGTATCTAATGATGTGAGTGCAAAGACCTTACCCATCACTTTGAAAACAAGCGTGTCAGGACCAAAAGGAAGTTCCTCCGTGACCCCTTTTTTATTCAAACAATATTCTCTGAATGTCTCGATATCCATTATCTATGTCTGAAATATTTGTATCCTCAAACAAACTACCAATAGACGTTTGCGATATTGCTTTAACACAAGATAACACTAATAATCGAAATCGGGCAATAGCGGGATTTATGGGAATAATCTTAGTTTAATTATTAATTTCGAGAGAATCCACGGAGACAAAAACCCGGTTGGTCCTTATAGATGAAAATAATTATGAACAGTTTTATTTCATTTTTATGCTGCGCAGTAGTGTCGATCACTGCCCTTGGACAGGAAACGTCTGGTCAACCTTTCACTTACTTTAATGTGGCTCGAAATCCGCAGAATATACCCGTGACGAAAAAAACGGTGGGAGTCCAACTGACCATTCTAAAATCATCTCCTACAGGTACCATTCTCTATCAGGAAACCCATTCTACCCCGACTAATTTTTTTGGCGAATTTCTTGTGACTATCGGCAGCGGTAATGCACAGGTCGGTTCCTTTGACCATATAAAATGGGCTGATGATAATTACTACCTGAAGGTGGGGCTGGACATCAAAGGGGGTTCTGTTTTCACTGTGATGATGCCAACTCAGTTATTACACATTCCATATGCACTTTATGTCAAAAGCGGAGGGATCCCCAATGGGGGCGAGGCCCGTGCAGGATTCAAACATTATGTCGGAGAGGTATATGGCGGAGGGGTTGTCTTTGATACATGGAAGGATGATAAGGGCACGGAACATGGCCTGGTGGTAGCTCTAAATGACCAAAGCGACAGCATATTCTGGAGCAATAAAGATACTCTAGCTATTGGTCCTGCAGCCCAAAGTGTATGGAACGGAGCAGCCAATGTAAGTGCGGTTATCACCCAAAGGGGGCATTCGCTGAGTGCAGCCCTGCTCTGCAAAAACTATGCAGGAGGAGGGTTTCACGATTGGTATTTGCCTTCTGTGTCTGAGCTTAACTTGCTGTTTGATAACAGGGATAAGATCAAAAAGGCCCTGGGCAAAGCTTCCGGTCATCTGCTGGGCCAGTATATTTACTGGACCTCTACCGAATTGTCAGCCAGCAATGCATTCGTATTCGCTACTTATGGTGGGCCTACCAATAATTGGGTTTTCAGCAAATATTCTCCCTTGCATATACGTGCTATCCGTTCTTTTTGAATGACCGGAAATTTCCGTGGTATCAGGAATTAAAGAGGTCTAATGTAGGATAGGTGGACATCAATGAAGATTCTATTGCCGGTTTAGACACTCCAAGCCAGTCCTTCAATATGGATGCATATACTGATCGGAAATCAATTTGCATCGGCAGGTTATCATTGACTTCCACTTTGTCAGCTATGATCGGATTATGGCCTACCAGTCCACCCTTTAGTTTTGAACCAAAAAGCAAAACCGGGGCTGAAGTGCCGTGGTCACATCCCCAGCTTGCATTTGATTTTATTCGCCTGCCAAATTCGGAGTAAACCATTCCCAGTACCATATCCTCTTTGCCCATCAGAGCAAGGTCATCTTCAAACGCTCCTATAGCCCGGGAAACCTGCGAAAGAAGATCGGCGTGAGGGCCTTGTGTAGTATCTGAAATATCGACCTGATCATCATGTGTATCAAACCCTTTGATATTGACCACGTAGACCTTGGTTTGCAATCCGCCTCCGATGAGCTGTGCTACTATTTTCAATTGATCCGCCAGTGCATTGCCAGCAGGATACATTTTGGAAAGGTTCTTTTGCCTCATGGCGGCCTCTTTCACTTTTAGCAGATAACCTTTTGACTCTTCGATGGTCCTTCGCAGAAAGGATAACTGATCTCCAGCTTTGGTCTTTGGTGCCGGGTCATAGTTACCAGGTATTAAATCATAAAAGAAATCAGTATTTCTCACGATCATACCTGAAGAGGATGAGCCCAGTAGGGCTTTTGACAAAGAGGGCCCTACCTGCACAGCCATGGGATGACCTGAGTCAGCTGAGCGCTCCATGCTCTCTTGCTCCAAAAATCTTCCGACCCAGCCGGTGGGTATAGTGGAAGGCAGATCATAAGCGGTATGCCATATATCTATTGCCTTGAAATGGGATAGGTCCGGATTGGGGCAGCCTACCCCCTGTAGAATAGTCAACTGCTTGTTATTGTATAGTTTTTGAATCTCACCCAAAGCAGGGTGTAAACCCGTGACCGATGAATCGTGGAGTGGCAGGGCTTTCTTGTCAGGAATTATAATATTTTTTCTGGCCTTGGTAAGATTCGCATACTGATCCAGCGGGATCACGGTACTCAGGCCATCATTGCCACCTTCGAGCTGCACTAGCACCAGAGACCTCACATCCCTACCTTCGTTTGGCCGGAGAATACAACACTTGAGCCAGCCGTCAATAGCCAGGGATGATAAGATAGAAACCGATAAGGTATTTTTTAAAAAAAAACGTCTGTTCATCCCTTTGTTTTGTTGGTTATATCAAATGGCATTCTTCTCTTTTTACAATGTAATTATAAAACGTGTTGAGAAGAAGGGTCACAGAATCTTTGGTTTGCTGATCATCCGGAGAGGCAATATGTGCAGTCCACAGATCGGTCCATGAGCGATCTGATCCCGATCCAAGAATGTTTCTCAAAAAACGCGTATGGACCGGACCGAAGGGAGCAGCACTCAGCATTGTGATGCTGTCAGCGATCAACACGTCCGGATCTTTCGGATCGGAGAGCCCGGCCGTAAAGGTCAGTACATCAAATTTTATTTTGGTGCTTGAGTCTAACCCCTGCTCTGACAAAAGTGTATCCATGGCAGAGTCCCGCTGCACGATGGAGTCTGAATTGATCCACAGCTTATCATATCCGGGCGATAAGTAATAAGCCGGCCAGCCGGCCACATTGGGCGGCTCTCCCGGACACATAGATTGCTTTGACAAAAGATCTACGATGCTATGCCATGCCTTGTATTGCAAAGCGAGATCTGATGTATGACCGATGGCATCGAATGTCCTGCAAAACCCAAGTGTATAATCAACCGGGTTTTTTATCTGACAGCCAACAAATACTGGATCATAAAAATGCCTGCCGCCCAGCAGTGCCCTCAATACCGGTTTTATTTCAAATTTACTCTCGATCAATATCTCCGCAAGGGGATCAATGACAGTAACTTCGATAGTACTATCCAGAGATGAATCTACAAACCATCTATAGAGGCAACGGCAGGTATGCTTGGCTACCTCTTTGGTAGCAAAAATCATATCGATCAGCTCTTTGGTTTCCTCAGCGCTTTCTTTTCCGGTCCTTCCCCGGATCACCGTATTATTATAAAATGCCGAGAAATGCTTATCGCCGCTATCATGCACTGCGGCATTGTATATCGTTTTCATTCCATTGAGTGTAGTGGTCCAGCCTGTCAGGACACGTGCAGCTGCATTTATATCTTCCTGAGTATAATGAGAATCAGGGCCTTTGCCTACGGTAAACAATTCCTGCATTTCACGGCTGTAGTTTTCGTTTGGTGCTTCTGCCTTGCTTTCATTGCCACTCAGATACTCGAGCATAGCCGGGCAAATAGTCAGCTCTGAAATCAAGGTTTTAAAGTTGCCCAAAGCATACTTTAAGATCAGGGCCAAATAGCTGTAGCTTGGCCTGGCATCATAGGTGGATTGGAGCTCACACGCCATGTGATTGTGCCAGAAAAGGGTCATTTTCCTGGCGATGGATCGCTGCGGATCCAGCATCAGGCCCACCCACCAGGCATACAGACTATTGAGCCGCTTTTGATTAGCATCAGTTTCGTTGACAAGACAATTGACCCATGTCTCACCGAATGGCACATCCGGATCCTGATACATACTATCATTATAAGCGTTTATCGGAGGCTCAGGGATTGACAGGTCAGAGAGCAGGACATCGAGGGATTGCTGTAAAGTCAGTTTTGAAAAATACCTGTAATCCTCCTGAGTCACCCCGAAAAGGCTTCTCCTGAGCAGATGTAGCACCTGCTCTTGGCCCCACGTACCGCCATAAGGAGCTATGCCCGTATATTCTGGAGCCCCAGCCTCAACTGTCGTTTTAAAGCCGGGCTCTTTTTCTGCTTGTGCCTTATTAGCTACAACCCGAAAAAAACCTGATCTTGAAATCTGATCCATATTCCAAAAGTAATTATTTGGCCCGTATTTGTTCTACTTCAGTTCAGTACTTACTTCTCACAATTGGCCTGTGCTTTGCGCAATGCGGTATAGCTGAATAATGAAAAGATGTTTCCACTTAATTTAAATCCTCTTCCTACTTTGTCAAAATGTTATTAGGTTTGGAACCTTGTCCGGGGTATTTATCCAAATTTTAGAATTAAAAATACTATGATCCAGCGCAAACAATCCTTTTTTCTTCTGTTTTCCATCATTATCATGACCGGATATATTTTTTCGCCTGTCATCAGAGTAGACGGTGGAATGGTACATAACATGGTCAAGGCTAAAGACCTGGCCATGAACGTCAATTTCCCCATAATTGGCCATTATTTCGTTTTTGTTTGTATGGTGGCTGCCCTTATTACCATTGGCCTCAATCTTCTGGCTATTTTTCTTTATAAATTCCGTGGTCTCCAGATCGTTTTGTGCTGGCTGAGCATACTGCCTGCACTTTACAGCTTTTGTTATACCTATTACCGTATGACCACTACTGACATGATACAGGACCAGCTATTCTACTATGGCAATATTTCACCTATAGTCGCTGTGATACTTATTTTCATCGCTATGTTTTATATCCGCAAAGACGATGATTTGGTAAAAAGTGTTGATAGGCTCAGGTAATAACCCCTCCCGAAGGAGAGGGGCTAATACAAACAGCCTTATTTACTATTATATGGGTTTTGTATATTTTTTTAATTTGAAGCCTATGTTGTGTCAGTATATAAGACTAAATTTGCGGCTCAGTTCTTACTACATAAATGAGTGATGCAATAAAACACGAGTGCGGTATAGCACTCATCAGGCTCCTGAAGCCGCTTGATTATTACATAGAGAAATACCGCACGCCCGCTTACGCCCTAAACAAACTATATCTGCTGATGGAAAAACAGCACAACCGAGGCCAGGATGGCGCCGGGGTAGCTGTCATCAAACTCGACCCTGTACCGGGCACTCACTTCATAGATCGTTTCCGCAGTACGCACCAGCAGTCCATCGTCAAGATCTACGACCATATCTTTTCGCATTTCCCTAAGAACCGCAAGCCTACAGACAACTACAAGGCCGAGGCCGAATGGTATAAACAGAATGTGCCTTTCATGGGTGAGCTGCTACTGGGCCATCTCAGGTATGGTACCTATGGCAAGAACAGCGACTCAAACTGCCATCCGTTCCTGCGCGAAAATAACTGGATGACCAGAAACCTGGCTGTAGCGGGCAACTTTAACATGACCAATGTCGATGAGCTCTTCAATAATCTCATCCAGCTCGGCCAGCACCCCATAGAGCGCAGCGATACCATCACCGTGATGGAGAAGATAGGCCACTTCCTTGATACAGAGGTACAGCATATCTTTGATAAATACAAAGATCAGGGCTATGGCAATAAAGAGATCACGGACTTTATCATCAAGGAAATGAGCGTGAGGCGTATCCTGAGCCGTGCAGCCAAAAATTTTGACGGCGGCTTCGCGATGGCGGGTATGATAGGCCACGGAGATGCATTCGTTCTCCGCGATCCTAACGGCATCCGTCCCGCATATTACTATCATGATGAAGAGATCGTGGTCGTCGCTTCAGAGCGCCCATGCATCCAGACCACATTCAATGTCAGTTTCGATTCTATCCATGAGATCAAACCTGGTTTCGCTCTAGTGGTCAAAAAAGACGGCCGTGTGAAAGAAGAAATGGTCATGGAGCCGAAAGAGCGCAAGTCATGCAGTTTTGAACGGATATATTTCTCTCGTGGCACAGACAAAGAGATCTATGCAGAGCGCAAAAAACTCGGCGAACTGATGGTGCCACAGATACTCAATGCCATTCATGATGACGTGGAGAATGCTGTTTTCTCTTTCATACCCAATACTGCCGAAGTGGCATTTTATGGTTTGATAAAAGGGGTAGAAGATCATCTCACTCATGAGAAAGTAAAAGCTATACAAGCTAATCCCAAGCTGAGCCAGGAAGAACTTGAAAAACTAGTACGATACAAACTCCGCATAGAGAAAATAGCTGTAAAAGATGTGAAGATGCGCACATTTATTTCCGATGACTCCTCACGCGATGAGATGGTATCTCACGTTTATGATGTGACCTACGGCAGCGTCCGCGCTAATGAGGACACACTCGTCGTGATAGACGACTCGATAGTACGCGGTACGACCCTCCAGAAAAGCATACTCAGCATACTCGACCGCCTTAGCCCAAAGAAGATCATCATCGTCTCCTCGGCGCCGCAGATACGCTATCCTGACTGCTATGGTATCGATATGTCGAGGATGAATGATTTCATCGCCTTCCGCGCGCTGATAGCCCTGCTCAAAGAAGACGGCAAAGAAGCACTGCTCGCAGAAGTCTATGAGAAATGCAAGGCTGAACACGTGAAAAATCCTGCCGAGACCACTAACTATGTCAAGGAGCTATACGCTCAGTATACCGCCGATCAGATCTCAGCCAAGATATCTGAGATCGTACGTCCTAAGCAGATATTCTCAGACGTACAGATCATCTATCAGACCGTAGAGAACCTTCACCTCGCCTGTCCGAAAAACCTTGGTGACTGGTACTTCACCGGCGACTATCCTACACCCGGCGGCAACCGCGTAGCCAACAAAGCCTTCATGAACTACATGGAGGGCAATGACGGAAGGGCGTATTGAGGCGTAAGCTTTATGTAAGGAGAAAAAACACTATTTTTGTAGAACAAATATTTCTATGGACTACATTGTTATTCCCACCAAAAACAAAACCGAAACAGATTTCTTTATGGACCTGCTGAAAAAGATGCATAAAGAAGCTAAAACCCTTTCCCCATCTAAAATGGAAGACCGTGCTTTTATAGCAGCACTAAAAGAATCTGAACTTTCGGGTAAGGGCAGCCTTAAAAGGGTAAAAGCCCATTTAGATAAAGTCATTTCAGCATGATAGAAGAGCGTAGTTCGTAGAGACGCAAGATCTTGCGTCTCTACGAACTAAATCTCCGCTTTCAACTTTTCAATCATATTTTTTTGTTTGAACCACAAAATGATAGTACATTTAGTATATGTAATCCCTTAGAATTGAAAATATGAAGCACTTTTTATTTTGTTTTTTATGTCTTATCTTTTGCTATACTGCATCCGCACAGGTAGCGCAAAATGTGCCATTCGTAAATGGTGGAGTAAAAACGATACTTCGGTATAATAACAATTTATACATCCTTGGTGCATTTACTGTCATAGGAACTGACAGCAACTACAATGGTATCGGTTTGCTGGATGCGCACACTTCTGCGCCACAGGCTTGGAATCCAGCCCCCAATGGTGCGGTATCATGCATGATCCTTCAGAGCGGTAAACTAATCGTAGGCGGATATTTCACGACCATAGCTGGTCAATCGCGTAATGGCATTGCCATATTTGACGCAGCTACAGGGGCTTTAGACCCAATGGCTCCTTCAGTGTTCAATTCAGTATATGCCTTATGCTCAGACAGCAATACAATCTACTGTGCAGGCACGAGTGGGAATGGCCTCTACATACAAAATTTTGACATTACTACAGGTGCAGTATCTGGCTGGCAAAGTGGCCAGTTTTTAGATCCTCCCACTTCGATAGCAAAGTCGGGAAACTATGTATATGTGGGAGGGACTGAAATGCGGAGTGTTAGTTTATACCAGTCTCCCGAATATGATGTAATGAGGTTTAATGCTACTTCAGGTGCTGTCGACAGTGCCTTTATGGCCAACAGCTTCATTGACCAATCTTACAATCATATTGTACTTCAGATTTTGCCATATATGGGGCGTATCTATATAGCTGGAGAATTTGAGCTTTTTAATAATAACACGGTGGATGGATTTCTGGCGTTAGACTCAAATGGTAACCTGACTTCTTTTGATGTATTTGCGGATAACAATGAAAATTTTTCGCTTTTCGCTCAAGGAAATTATTTATGGGTGGGCGGCAATTCATACTCTTTTGATGGCAGCACTACTTATTATGCAGCTCAAATAGATATCAATACAGATAAAGTAACCTGCTGGGTCAAGCCTGAGCAGGACATACTTTTTACAGGTGCTATTTATGTACAGAGCGACACGGTTTATATAGGATTTTATGGAACGCTAGGTAATGTACCTATAGATGGTGGTTTCGAGATGGCGGTAGGGAATGTAGCTACTGGTCCGGTCTCTGTGAGCCTTAGTGCTAGCAATACTATTCTATGTCCAAGTGTTGTTGATACATTTTTCGCCACAGTGACTAATAATGCCCCTATAACAACCTATGAATGGTATCGGAATGGGATACCTGTAATAGTAACTACCACTCCTGTTTTCACAAGCGACAGTTTGTCTGATGGCGACAGTATACAAGTGTCAGCGACTAATAACCTGTGTAATGAATCTACCGCTTTCAGTTCATATATTCATATACATGTGAAACCGCTAAGCAGGAGCAATATTTCTGCCAGTTTCTGTCAAGGAAGCAGTTATTTATTTAATGGACAGAATCTGTCTCAAGCGGGCACATATACAGATACTATGACAGGACAAAATGGTTGCGATAGTATAATCACCCTGCATTTAACAGTAAATCTAATAGACACCACTCATATTAGTCAAACTATTTGCTCTGGGTCTATTTACTATTTCAATGGTAATTACTTGTTTAATTCAGGTGTCTATTCGGAAACTTTGACATCAATGAATGGATGTGATAGCATAGTAATCTTAACTCTATCTGTTGGCAATATTTCTTTGGACCGGATAGGGGGCATATGTACAGGTACTGATACCTTAAGTCTCGTCGGTGCCAGTGCGGCAACTAAGATACAATGGATTTATAACGGCACCACAATTAGCACTGAATATCCAGATACACTTTATGAAACCGGAATGACTGTAGCTGGTATGGCTGATGGCACTGGAGGTAGCGCCCCCAATCAATTGAATACTCCTTTAGATGTATTTGTAAGTAATGGTTATATCTATGTTTCAGACGCGAGTAATAATCGTGTACAAGCATTCCCGCCGGGCAGTACTGCAGGAACGAATGCTTATTATACCGCTGCAGGAGGCAATGGTCAGGGTCCCGATTCCGATCAATTGAGTAATCCGTATGGTATATTTCTTGATAATTATGGTAATCTCTATGTAGCCGATGCCGGCAATTGGCGTATACAGATGTTTAACGGTGGCTCAGCTAATGGCTTGACAGTAGGCGGTGGAAATGGCATTGGATTTAGCGCCAATCAAATACAGCCAAATTTTATAAACGTAGACGGCAATGGCAATGTTTATGCTGCTGATGATAATGGTGGTGTACAGGAGTTTCCTGCAGGCAGCACCTCAGCTACAAATGAGATAACTCTAGCCGGATATTTTTTATTTGGGTGTGTAGGCATATCTGTAGACCCTTCGGGAAATATTTATACGGGTGCCTGGAACTCAGTTGAAGAATTTCCTCCGGGTGGCAATTCTTCAACTACTAATATCAACACGTTCGGTGATTACATGATACCCGAAGGAATAAAAGTAGACAGGAGTGGGAACATATATGTAGCCGACAGAAATAGTAATAGTGTGTTAAAATTCCCTCCGGGTAGTGGTGGCGGAGTGTTCACTGGAATTGTGGTCGCTGGCGGAAATGGTGCAGGGAATGCAGCCAATCAATTGAACGGGCCGGCAGGCATATATATAGATGGGAATAATAATGTCTATGTAGCAGATGCCAATAATAACCGTATACAGAAATGGTCCCCAAAAGATAGTATAGGCACCACATATATCCCAACTACACCTGGTAGCTATTCAGCTATTGTTAGTTTTAACGGCTGTACTGTGAGATCAGACACAGTGACAATATATCCGGTTTCTCGAATTAATGTATTTGATACAATCTGTTTGAGCCCGGATAGCGCTTATTTTTTTGGCACAAATTCCATTACACAATCAGGGACCTATGTTGATACCTTTACATCCGCACAGGGTTGCGACAGTATCGTGACATTATCTCTTACTATAGCTGCTTTTCCCTCAATCAATATATCAGAAAAGGGGAATCCTTGTATAATAGGGGCTGACACTTTGACCATCTCGGGTTCCTATTGTTATCCAATCTTATGGCTGCAAAATGGTTCTCTCGTTGCCATTGATACGCCAGTTATCACGACTGTAGCCGGAGGGAATGGCGACAGTTCGGCATCTAACCAGTTAGCCTATCCTGAGGGAGTATATTTAGATAGCCATAGAAATATATTTATAGCAGATACTTATAATCAGCGCATACAGGAGTGGGCGTCTGGGGCTACCACCGGCACTACTGTAGTATGGACAGGAGGAAACGGAACCGCCGCAAACCAATTGAGTTATCCTACCGATGTATTGGTAGATAGCATCGGTAATATTTACGTGGCCGATTTTGACAATAACCGGATACAGAAATGGACGCAAGCCACTAATAGTATAAGTACGGTGGCTGGCTCCTCATCAGGTCAAAGCGGAATCACTTCTAGCCTATTAAGTGGCCCTTCTGGAATATTTGTTGATGCGACTGGCAATATTTATATAGCAGATTTCCGCAATAATCGTGTCCAGAAATGGGCGCAAGGTGCCAGCAATGGTATTACGGTAGCTGGAGACTCGGCAGGCTCATCAGGCAATGCTGCAAATTTATTGTCAAATCCGAGAGCAGTTGCTGTAGATGCTAATGGTAATATCTATGTAGCAGATATGGGCAATAACCGCATTCAGAAATGGGCACCCGGGGCCAATACAGGTACTACTGTGGCAGGGAATACTGCCGGAGTCTCGGGTAGTGCATCAAATTTGTTATATACTCCAACAGGAATATTTGTCGATGGGAGTGCAAATATTTATGTCTCAGATAATGGCAACAGCCGTATTCAGAAATGGGCCGCTGGAGCTAATACCGGAAGTACCGTGGCAGGTGGCAATGGTAACGGCGGTGCCTATAATCAGCTTTCGGGTGCTGATGGAGTATGGTTAGACAATAATGGAGATATTTATACTGCCGATCAGGGGAATTTCCGGATCCAAAAATATACACAAAATCATAATTACGTCCCAACCAGCCCTGGCAGTTACATTGCTACCGTAACCAATGCCTATGGCTGCTCCGCTACTTCCAATGCTATAATAATACAAAATTCAAGTTCGAGTAACCTCTTTGACACAATCTGTGCTGGCTCTTCTTTTACTTTTGGCGGTCATAACTATTCTCAATCGGGAACATATACAGATACATTGACCAGCGTTCATGGCTGTGATAGTATCATTCTCTTAAACATCTTTGTTTATCCGACATCTGTTAACAATGTATTTGATAGTATTTGTTCTGGTTCATCTGTTCTTTTTGGCGGTCATAGCTATTCACAAGCAGGTGCATATTCAGATACACTTACTTCGATGCATGGCTGTGATATCATATCCACACTGCATGTTTTCGTAAGGCCAACTTATGGAGATACTATGAATGTTACCATCTGTCAGGGTGACAGTTTTGACTTTAATGGAAATATTCTGACCACAACGGAAACACAATATCATTATTTGACCAGCATCTCAGGCTGCGACAGCACGGTCATTTTAAACCTAACCGTCAACCCAACTTCATCTATCAACCTCTATGATACTTTGGTCACGGGAGATACGCTGTATATGAACGGTCATGCATATACACAGTCAGGTATTTATTATGATACATTGAGCAACATACATGGCTGCGATAGCGTGCAGGCCATTTACCTCTATGTCGCTACGACCTCGACATTCGCTCATCTGTTTGATACTATCTGTCAGGGCTTCTCGGTAGTGCTGGGAAATCACACCTATACTGTCAGCGGTACCTATGTCGATACGCTGACTGGCACCTACGGTGGCGATAGTGTGGTGACCCTCAATCTCACTATCAATCAGGCCTTGCTCGTCAATATCAATGACACGATCAGTCAAGGCGCATCTGTGACCGTGGGTACGAATACTTATTCCCAGCCTGGTACTTATGTCGATACATTGACAAGCATTGCGGGCTGTGACAGTATAGTGGCCTTGCACCTGTATGTGGCGACCGGCATCGTGCCGCTATCATCTATCCGGAGTATCAATGTATATCCTAACCCTAATCAGGGCAGTTTCACGATAGCAGTAGACGGCATCAGTTCTGCTGCACTCACAGCCGAGGTCACAGATATGCTCGGCAGGAGTATATACAAACAAAACATCCACAGCGGAGAAAATAAACTGGACCTCAGCCTCACACCCGGTGTCTACACCGTGAGAGTAAGTGATGGAAATACATCTGCTGTCAGGATGATGACCATAAAGTAAGGTTCAGCGCTGAGATGCTATCAATGATATCATGAAAAAAGTCTCACCAGGTTGAAAAACGAAAAGTAAAGTGATAATGTATTATATTTGCATTATTAAGTCAAATACTGCTTTATTTTTCCCGCCCGGTGTGTGTATTTGCAGATAGGCTGTCAGGACTGAATGCGAATTTGCGAGCATGGAAGAAGGAATACAGCAAAATCCGGGCGATAAAACAGCAAAACAAAAGCAAAATCTGAATTTCAGTTATGTATTTCACAAATAACCATATTAAAATATTATATTCTTATTTTGCTAATTATAAATAACCTAAGAAAAGAGTGAAAATTTACTCAATATGCGGAAATATGGATTATTTATATGCATATGCGAAAACCGAAACAGAAAAGAAAATGATTTTTGGCCAAAAAATGAACGTATAAATATAGCGGATCGGAATACTTAAATCGGCTTGAATTGTTCAAAGCCTTGCCGACAAGTAAAGCAGAAACGGATAGCTCTGCAAAGTGTAGAACCGAAAGATGAGCGAAGAGTAGTGTCGGTGCTGCCACAATGCGGACAGCGCACACGGTCGAGAAGTTCGGCGGTCATATCCTCCTCCATCATGGCAGGAGGCGCTATGCCAAACTTTTCGAGCTTGAGTTTGGCTTCAGGTTTCATTCTGTCGCTGGTCCAGGCGGTTTCCATATCTATGATCACCTCGACCTCATCGAAGCCCATTTTTTTTACAGCATCGTAGATGTCTTTTTTCATTACACTAAGTGCCGGGCAGCCTACGAATGTCGGTGTCATGGTGATATGAGCGGAAAGACGTGAGACATGAGACGTGAGACATGAGACGTGAGTGATCATGCCCATATCTATCAGGCTGAGCACCGGTATCTCGGGGTCTTTGACAGACTCCAGCACTGTCCAGATGTCAGCTTCGGTGAGTATATGTTGTGCAGTTTCCATGTTGTTTACTTTCCTGTGATCTGTTCTTTGACGTTTTTGTATAGCCAGTACCTTATAGCGTAAATCAGTAATGCACTGAGGCTTATTCCTCCTTCTGCCAGTTCCTCACCTTCACCAAAGAAGGGAATAAACTTGCCGGGGTCAGGTACGAACATGAGTATGAAAAATACTACTGCTATAATGAGTAATACCTTGCTTGGCTTACGTTTCGAGGTGCTTATATCTGTGCTTATTGTATTCATGGCCTTATGTTATATATCTAAAACGTAAAACAACATGCCAAAGTACATCTTACCACTCAGCCCCCGGATCTGATCTGGTCACTTCTGTCATTTCATCCAGCAGTGGCTCCAGGTATTTCGAGTGATAGCCCTTTCGTCCGCCATAGACTATGTTTGAGTCTGCCACCTTGGGCAATGTCAGGCCTGCTGCAGTCACGATGGCGGTGATCTTTTCGAGCCATTTTTCCTGTAGCTTTTCTTCTCCACCGAATACGCCCTCCTTGATCAGTACATCTTCGTACTCCGACTTTTCAAATATCCCAAGTGCATATGGCATAGCATAAGTAAGGGCAGACTGCATACGCGCATGGCTTTCTTCGGTGCCTTTTGCTAATTGCTTCAGAAAGGAATCAGCGTGCATGACATGATATTTGATCTCGCCTTTTACTTTTTTGGCGAGTTGTGCCAATGGCTGAAAGGTAGACTCCGTCAGCATTTCATACCGTATCAACTCTGCATGGTCAAATAGGAAATGACGGACCAGGCTGAAATCGTACTCTCCTATCGGGAGCTCCACCAGCTGACAGCACTTGAATTCCTTCTCCTCGCGATGAAAGGCTATCGTATCGGGATCTTTGTCACCAAATACTCCATGGCATATCTGATACAATGCCTGAGCATGTCCGATTTTGTCCTGCGCCATAGAGGCAAAGGCAAGGTCTTCTTCAAGCATAGGGCCTATACCTGTCCATTCAGAATTGCGATGACCAATGATGAGCGCATCATCTGCCATTTTATATAAGAGGTCTTTGATTGCTTCCTTATTCATGATGCTGGATTTTAAACGGTTTTATGTTTAGCCTGATATGCCTCGATACGGTCACGTACTTTGTAGAACTCCGGATTGCGGAATGTTTTCTCAGGAGTAGTTTCAAAAATATCTTCATCCTCACTGCTGAAGGAATACACATCAGATGTTTTGGCTACCCATATATTAGTAGTAGCACCTCTTCTGCCAAATTGTTCTTTGGCCAGGATCAAGGCCAGGTCTGGAGTTGGTGCATGTACTATACCTACATGTACCACCTGTTTCCCTTTTTTTTCCTGATGAAAAACCTCCCATGTAATGAGATGTGAGTTGGTGTGCTGGTCTTCGCTTCCTACTTTATGAAGGTCTATTCTGTTGACACGCGGATCGAGTGACATATAATTTCTGATTTAAGATATTAAGCTAATGGGATCTTATACTTATCTGATGGGTTCATCAATGCCTCGCGTACCCAGCGATGTTCCATTTCGGCATATCTTCTGACCTCGAGGCGCTCTTTGTTGCATGGTCCGTCCCCGCTTGATACCCGTTTGAATTCGTCCCAGTCCGGGTCGCTGAATTCCCAGATACCATCAGCATTTCTGCGGAGGTTTGGGTCGGGTAGTGTGATACCTACCTCCTGTATTTTTGAAACATACATATCTAAAAATTGATTCCGCATTGCGTCATTAGAAGCGAGCTTCACTTTCCACTTCATAAGCTTCTCACTATGCTGTGAGTTTCTATCAGGTGGGCCAAAGAAGTGTATCAGCGGCCTATACCAGCGGTTCATCGCTTCCTGCAGCATATCATGCTGATACTGTGTACCCGTAGCCAGATAAACAAAATTATCATGTCCCTGCTTCAGGTGAAAAGACTCTTCATAGCAGATCCGCTCCAATGCTCTGCAGTATGGCCCATATGAACCTTTGGCATTGATGGTTTGATTGACTATAGCTGCTGCGTCTACAAGAAATCCGATCACCGCTATATCTGCCCAGGTGTTAGCCGGATAGTTAAATACATTGCTGTATTTACTTTTCCCGTTCATCAGGTCATTGAGCATTTCTTCACGTGTCTTGCCTAGCGTCTCAGCAGCACTATACAATAGCTGACCATGACCTACCTCATCCTGCACCTTGGCGATCAAAGCCAGTTTACGCCTGAAGTTCGGGGCCCTCGTGATCCAGGTACCTTCCGGCAAGGCACCAACTATTTCTGAGTGAGCATGCTGCTCTATCATACGAATAAGCTGCTTGCGGTATTCTTTAGGCATCCAATCGGTAGGCTCTATTTTTTCACCTCTTGCTATTTTCGCCTCGAAAGCTTCCAGCAGTATCGGGTCCTCGACTGTCTGGTTCATGATCTTTGCTTCTTCCTCTGTCAGACTTGTATTTCCGTACATAACGATTATTTTTTTAGTCCTTTCAATAATAAGTTTGAAATGCTCTCTGCTATTTCTTCCTGAGTCAGTTTTTCGCTGCTCTTATAGAGATCATAGGTAGCATTGAGCGCTGATATGATCGTAAAAACTGCCAGCTTCACATTGACCTCTTTAAAATCTTTTTCACTTATGCCTTTTTGGATCAGCTCTCTAAATCCAAGCTCGTATTCGTAGCGCAGCTTCTTGAATTTACCTAACTCAGGCTCTTTCAGAAATATCCACTCATGAAAGAAAACGGTAGATGCATCCAGGTTATTTGCTATCACTCCGATATGGGCCTTGATCGCAGCCTTCAGTTTTTTTGATGGGTTTTTTTCTTCCGCCACTGCAGTTTTATATGCTTGAAAAAACTGTTCTGCGATATCAAAACACATCTCGTGTAGCAACTCTTCTTTTGATGACAAGTGATTATATAAACTTGCTGCTTCTATGCCCACTTCCTTTGCTAAGTCACGCATTGACGTTGCTGCATAGCCCTTTTCTTTAAAGAGTTTCTTCGCTGTCCGGCGTATATCTGCTTTTCTATCCAGTTTTGCTATTGCCATATTGATTACTAACGTTCGTTAGCAAAGATACAACAGCTGTTCCTTTTAAGCAAATTTATTTTATTGCTGATTCCTTGATCGCATCCGAGGCCTTTTTGGCCGGGAAATATGAGGCTATCAGGGCAATAATGCCCACCGTAAAGAAAGTGAGTATGTAATCCTCCAATTTCAGCTTGATCGGATAGCCCTGGATCACGAAGCTATTGTCTCCGCCTGAGAGTTTCAGAAATTCATACTTGATCTGTAGCATACAGAGGATTGTAGCCAGGATAATCCCGATTACCGCTCCGATTACCGCTGATAGAACCCCTTCGAGCAGGAATATCCTTTGTATCATACCCTGATCTGCGCCCATGGCCATGAGTATAGATATATCGCTTTGCTTCTCTATGACCAGCATGGACAGCGAACCAATTATATTAAACGATATGATGAGCATGATAAATGCGAGGATAGCATATACAGCCCAGCGCTCCAGCCGCATGACTCGATAGATCGTTTCACGCTGCTCATAGCGAGTTTTTACTACAAAGTCTTTACCAGCCAGTTTCTGAATCTCTTCTTTTGCAGCATCCAGATCTGCTTTTCGCTTCAGTTTTATCTCATAGGCTGACACCTCATTTTCAGAGCCGAGCAACTCTGAGGCAAATTCCAATGAGACGAAGACATATTTAGAATCAAACTCCTGCTGTATAGAAAAAACACCGCCAGGCACGACATCACGAAAGGTAAAAGCGTCTTCGGGAAGAAGTGCTGTACCTGTTCCTTTTCTGGGAACTGTGATCTGCAGTGGATAGACAGATCTCTCGACGTCCACATTGAGCGCCGAATAGACATTGGCGCCGATCACTGCATACTGATTGACAGAGTCCCAGAGGATAAATCTCCCCATTTTGATATGGTTCTTTACATCGGCGACATCATTGTATTTGCTGTCTACCCCTTTGACGGTACAGATATAGTCTTTGTCGATATATTTGATGTATGCATTCTCTTCGAGTGTGCGAGACAGAGCTGCCACATCCGGAGATTGAGTGATCTTATTGCGGAGCCCCACATCATCAGTGAAAGTTTTCCCTTTGACCGCGGTGATAGTTATATCCGTATAAAAAGTATTATAGAGCGAGATGGCAAGACTTTCGAAGCCGTTGAATGTACTGAGTACTACTATCAGGGCGAAAGCCCCAACCCCCATTCCTACCATTGAAACAGCTGCGATGATATTGATCGCATTGGTAGACTTTTTTGAGAAAAGATAGCGAAGGGCTATTTTGAATATGAGCATGCTAATTAGCTTCCTTTGATCCCGTCGTCCTCGGACTTTATTTTTTTGAAAAGCTCCTCCATCCGAAATACATCATCCAATGTATCATCGAGAAAAAACTCTACATCAGGCACTCTGCGCAAACTAAAGCGGAGCTTGTCTCCCAGCATTCTTTTGATCTCCTGCTTTTTGTCCTGAAATTGCTGTATCACTTCGTCTTTATCTCCGTTGAATACACTAAGATGAAACCTTACTGTCGACAGATCGGGAGTGACCTTGACATTGGTGACTGTGACAAATGCTTTGCCATAAATACTTCTGCCAGATTTGAGTAATATATCTGTAAACTCTTCCTTAATGAGCGACGCTACTTTTTGTTGTCTTCTGCTATCCATAGCGACAAAGTTATGAGTAAATCCTGAAACACGGGCTAAAATATAAAGCGGTTAAGCCTGAGCATGACATTCTCGCGATCAATGCTTTTATTGGGGATTGATGGTCCGGACCCTGCGACCCTGATAGTAGGCGACTATAAAGCAGTTCTTATAGCGGGGTTTCATAATGTCATAATATAATTTCATGATCACATCCAGATTGGTGGAGTTTCCGATCAGATATCTGAAGTTTCCTTCTTCCTGCATCACTTCGTATCCCTTCAGGTGATCGTAATAGGAAGTATCAATAGGAATGAGTTTTTTGAGTTCATAGAATTGTATCCTGTATATCGTATCTTCCGTGATAGGTATATTTAGTTTGGCTGTCGGTGCCCCTGTTTTACTCAATGCTTTCTCATCAAACGGATTAAACCTATTATTGAGTGGGGCATTAGTGAGCAGAGTAGACTGCGCTACATTTTCTACTACTATTTCACTTAGATTGTACTGGATCTCGTCACTGGACCTTCCGAGCATTTTTCTGATGTCCATGATCCTAGAGGACATTGTGTGCCTTTCATCTTTCGGGAGATTACCAAAGAGAAGGTCCTGCTCTACTGCTGCTGCAGGCAGTACATACACTCTTTTTTTCTCCGAGATCGTATCATAGTAGCTCCAAAGGGGGATAAATCCATAGTCCCCCATATGTGTCTCGCCGGTAAAATTGTTTTTCTTTAGCTCAATATCCATGATGATACCGGCTTTGGTCCTGTCTTCGGTACTGCTTGACATAAGGTTGCCGAGAGAATAACAAACAAGTCCTTGCTTCTCCTTATTCTGGTAGTAATAGTTCATGATGTCTATGCGCTGCACAGTATTGGGGAAAGTACCCACTACTATACTGGCGCCTTGCTCCAGAATAAATTTAGCCAGTGCCTCCTGCGAGTATGCCGGATACTCCTGATAGTTGCCGCCCCAGTCCAAATACACAATGATGAAATCCGCCTCCAGTGAGCGTGCTACCTTCATATCCCGCTCTATCTGTGTATGGTCTATCTGGTTGATGATATAGTCTCGGGATATGCCCGGGCGCTGTGATATACTGGTATAATTAAGCAATGCGATCTTAAAACCCCTTCTGTTAATTATAAGGGGATAGTTGCCATTGCGCATGAGATTGTCGGCGAATGCCCCGGTAGATCTGATATCAAATATCTCAAGGGCTTTCTTGGTCCGGGTCATCCCTTTTTTATCGAGATAAGCCGTATTAAGGTTTGCCATTACAGCATTATTGATGCCTGAATATTTTAATGCTAATGCCAATTCATCAGGTGAGGAAAATGGATTTGTATTATCTCCTGTAAATCCTGTTTTCATATTGGCTATCACAACGTCGCCAAGATTCAATATGGGATTGACATAGCGCAGCTCAGCGCTGAAGTCATATTTCTTTGTGGCAGGATTAAATGCATGCTGTATCTGGTATTCTGACTGGTAAATATTGCCCGCGATCATCAGGTGGAGGATCCTGAATGAGTCCACCATATCCGGCCTGTCCTCATCATACTCGATAGACTTTATCCTGGCCTGAGTGAAAGCGGTATAAGACAATAATAAAACGACCAACAGCAAACATATTTTTTGCCACTGGATTTGTATCCGGTTGTTTGACATTGGTTTCGAAATTAATTCTTTGCCCATTCAAATATGTCCAAATTTTCAACAATATCCACCCCTTTGTAGGGTTTTTGGACAGCATTTATCATCGCTGAGGCTACAGTGTCGGCCGGTATCCCTTTATATTTAGACAGAGGCCCGGAAAAAATAAAAGACATTTGCTTTGCCACCCACTGTCCGACAGCTTCTCCCGGGCGAGATTCTGCCCTTTCTCCGATCAGAATGGACGGCCGAAGGATAATCACCTTTTCATATCCCAGTTTTGAGATCGCATCCTCTACTTCTCCTTTGACCTTGGTATATAGCATCATTGATCTTTTATTTGCTCCTGCGGATGATAAGAGGATAAAAGTCTTTGCTCCGTTTCGCTTTGCTATCTCTGCCACTTTGAGCTGGTATTCATAATCTACTTTTGTGAAATTGACCGAGCTACCTGCCTTTCGTATTGTTGTGCCGAGTGTGGATAAAACGGCATCTGCCTTTATCTCTGCCGCATAGTTATCGAGTTTGTCAAAATCCACGATAGTCTGTACGAGTTTGGGGTGGGAAATGTTCAGGGGGCGACGCACTACAGCAATTACCTTGTCAAATCTGTCATCTGACAAAAGCAAAGAAAGGCAGTGACTGCCTATCAGTCCGGAAGCGCCAAGTAAAAGTACTGTCATAGTTTCGGGTTTTCGCGAACATCAAAATACATTTTATTCGCAAATAAACAAAGGTCCATCAAATCTCCCTGAGGAGTGTGCGGAAGGCTGCATATTTATCAGGCCAGGTGTCATTCATTTCCTTTTGCAGCTGAGGTGCATATTTTTCTTTATAGTCAAAGTAGCTGCTCAGCTCGGATGTGAAATACTGCACGGCATATGTCATGCCATCGCTTTGGTTTTCCTCCATGATCCGGTAAAACTTAAAATCCTTGAAGCATCCTGTTGCCATTACTTTTGGTATGTGGTCTTCTTTCATCCACTTGACCCATAGCTCATGAACATTGAGGTCTATCTTAACGGTTACATTATATACTATCATGTTGGTGGTCTGTTATCAGAGGTAAAGATAAATTAAAGCGCCTTTATTAGAATTAATAGCACACTACTACTCCAGCTTATCTCCTCTTAGCGCCCGGTATCTTTTGCGTGCTTCTATCACTAGGAGTGAATTATTATAATCTGTGATGATAGACTTGTAGAGCTCTTTTGCCCGCTCAATATTGTGTAGTTCTTTTTCACTGATCTCTGCGAGCAGGAATGTTGCATCATCGGCCTTTATATCTTTGCCGAAGTTTTTGATGATGTCCTCCAGCAGCGGTACCGCTTTTTGAAATTCGCGCTTGCGGATGTATATCTCTGCTTTGGTGTATTCTATGTCATCATACAGCGCATGGCCGGGATAGCGCACTAATATTGAGTCCAGAGTCTTCTCTGCATCTGCATCTTTATTCTGGAATAGGAGCAGTTCTGCATTGGCATACATGCTCATTGCCTTGGTGTCTGTGTCCATGCCCAGATTGTCAATGATGAATGCCGAGAGATTGATGGCATCATTTGATGTGAGCTCTGATGTTGATGCCTTGAGTACTTTTAGTTGCTCCTGCGCCCAATCGAAGTCTCCTTTATAGTATGACAATTTTGCATTTCTGAATCTCGCTTCCTCGCCTAGCGGTCCGTCTTTTTCATCTTTATCGACCTGTGAGTACAGCAGTGTTGATTCCCATACATCACCACTAATGAGATAGAAATCTCCCAGTGAAAGTTTGGTCTGGTCCTTGAGTTGTGGTGGTATACCGGGCATGCTAATCACGGCTTCGCAGTCGCTGATGGCTGCGGGTATATCATGCAGGTAGAAACCCTCCAGATCGGCCAGTTCTTTCATAGACTGGGCGGTGCGAGGTGTTTTGCCATTTTCATCGATGAAGGATACGTAGTCTGATTTGAGGCCCAGCAAATCTTCCTGAGTATAGTTGATCGTCTTGGCTATTTTTTCTTTGCGGCAATTGAGCAGATCGGTCTTTGCCTGAAAGTATAGGCTACTCTTCGGCACTCTTTTCACCACATAGTCAAAGCCATTGATCGCTTCGTCATAGAACCCTTCGGTCTGTGCCATCCGGGCAATGGTCAGCACCCGGTATCCGTCTTCGCCTTTGCGCTTGTCGAGGGCTTTCATCTGTACGATCGCACCTTCGAAATCTTTATTCTGAATGTATATCCATGTCAGGAAATCAATGTAGTCATCGTTGTCCGGCTTCTTCTGAATACGGCCATAGAGTTGGGTTTCCATCTCTGAGAGCAACTTGTCTGCATCTTTGGTTGTTTGAAGAAGGTTCTTTACCTGCTGTGAATTGCTTGGTGTTTTCTCGATGTTGTCTATATAGTATTTGGCGGAGGTGGCGATCTCGCCTTTATTAAAATATGCTGCGCCGAGTTCATAAGAAAAGTCCAGATTGCCCTTGAAGATTTTTTCTCCCTTTTCATATGTGGCTATCTCAAAGTCGCTTTCCTTGTATGTCTTGAAGGCTATCGCTATTTGCCTTATGTCCGACTCACTGACATGGATGTTTTTGATCACTTTGTCATAAACCTCTTTGCTCTTTGACAGGTCGCCTTTTGAGTGATATAGGTAACCAAGATCAATCTGATACTGCACTACCTGGTCGTATTTTTTGATCTGCTTTTTAACGAGTTTCTCCGCGTCGTCAAATTTCTTCAAGGTCAGATAGGTGCTGAATAGTGGTGCATAAAACTGCGGTGCATAATTGTTCTTTTCCCAGAGGGATTGATAGAGTTCAGCGGCTTTGTCATACTCACCATTTGAATAATAGCTGGCAGCAAGGGTCTCATCTCGACCTTTCTGGGCAAAAGATACAGAGGTAAGCGACAGACATAATATGATGACAAGCCAAGGCTTCATAATTCTCAAAGTTAACGGAAATGGCTGAATTATATTAATGTGAAGGCTTTGGTGCTGGTGAGAATTAGAATACTTTATGTTTTTAGGCGTGGCAATATCCATCGTCCTATATATGCACCGATCACAGCACCGGAGCTATTTGCCAATTCATCCAGCCACTCGAAATGCCTGTCTGTGGTCAAGGTTTCCTGCATTATCTCTACTGATAGTCCATACAAAGCCAGTACAATGATGATCTTTAAAAGTGTTTTTTGATGCAGGCCCTCGATAGTAGTCTGCATGGTCCAACCGTAATATGTCAGCACCGCGAATATTATATAGATACTAGTGTGCACGACCTTATCAAAATTGGGGATTCTGATCCTGGGGATGTGCCGCGCCGGCATCAGACATATCACCAAAATAAAAGCCGCCCACAAAATGGACGGCCAGTTATATTTCAGAAAGTTCTTCATTAGAAGATCAAACTCCAATATGCTTCTTGTATGCCTCAGCATCCATCAGGCTGTCGAGTTCTTTGGCGTCGGTTATTTCTATTTTAACCATCCAGCCCTTGCCATACGGGTCTTTATTGACTGCTTCGGGGTCTGCATCCAGTCCGGGATTTGTTTCCACGACCTTACCGCCAACTGGCAGGAACAGGTCAGACACGGTCTTTACTGCTTCCACTGTACCAAAGAGGCCATCTTTCGCTACTGTATCACCTTTAGCAGTGATATCTACATATACTATGTCACCGAGTTCCTTCTGTGCGAAATCTGTGATGCCTACTGTGCCGGTATTGCCTTCTACGCGCACCCATTCGTGCTCTTTGCTGTATTTGATATCTGACGGGAAATTCATTATTATAATAGTTTTAGTCAAAAATAAGTGAATCAATAGATTTTGCAAGTGTACTGACAATAAATGAATTTATAAAGGGGCAAATCTCCAAACCAGTGCACCTGCCCATGGGGTTTTTGTGAAAATGAGCAATATCAATGTTTTTCGGTCGGAAATAAAATGCAAGAAGGCCTGAAACCATTGCTGTCACTTATTTCTGTCGGTTCAGACCATATTGGTTTTCGAATTGGTTTTCGCAATAAAAAAAAAGACCGTCATTACTGGCTTTCAGCCTCGTGCGAAAATCAATTTCCGAGCAAAAAATTATTGGATAGCATTGATAGCAGGTCAGCAAAAAAAGGGTCAGTATTTTTGTATAATTTCATCCGGATCCTATAAAATCCTTGCGATAGGGCGCTATCCGGAGATTTTCGCCACAACATTCGCGTTGTAAACAAATAGCCTGTGCATACCTGCCGAATAATGTTGGTATATCGCCCGAAGTTTTTTTTGCTTTGTTGGATTTTTTTTCATCCCTGTTTTAGAGAAAACCTTCTGTTGATCCTTTCGCTCATATCAACACTCAAACCAACAGGCTGTGGAAATGAACTTATGCAGGCGGGGTTGTCAACAGGACTATTCACACTATGTGTACTACTCTGCAAAAACCTGATAATCACCAACCTAATTTCTGATATAGATGTTGGCAGATGTGTTTCACATAGTGATAACCGAAATAACAATAGAGTGAAAAAAAACTTTTGCTCTTATACACGCAGCTAATAACACTTATCTTTTAAAGTATTTAAATACTATACTATTAATACAGGTGTTTGTCGTGGAGAATTTAAAAACACAAAAAAGTTTTTTTCGAAAGCTTAGTCAGTATCTTCACCAACCCAAACCGAACAAACATCCGATAGCTCATGAAATATATCAAATACCTTTTTTACACACTGCTCACCGTGGTTATATTCTGCGCAGGATTTTATAAGTTTTGGTTTCTGCGTCAACCTGCCAGGAACACACCTCATGATAATCATCTTTTCATCAGTCCTGCCAATGGCAAAATAGTATCGATCACCAGGTGGAACCAGGCCTACCTGGCTATCACCAAAGAGCAATACGGCCTCATCAATGTCTGGGCACAGGACGTAGACACAGCGGGCTACATGATCTCGATACAGATGGATCCGACACATGTGCACTACCAGCGCTCTCCGCTTGATGCGCAGATCATTTCGCATAAGCATAGCTCAGGTAGTTTCAATAATGCTCTTGGTTCTGACAATCCATACGGCATACGTTTCGAAAATGAGCATAACGAAATACTGATACAAACGGCTGATAGCAGCAGGTACAAGATCGTGCAGATAGCGGGATTTGTCGCTAGAAGAATTGTTGACTTCATACAACCAAATCAACAGGTCAAGCAAGGCGATGTGATAGGCCTGATCAAACTCGGCTCACAGGTCACAGTGATACTGCCTCACAATGTCAAGGTAGATGCCAAGGTTGGAGAGACGGTGATAGATGGTGAAAGTGTGCTGGCGGATATAACGGCAAAATAATTTAAGCCAACAAACTCTCGATTACCTTCGGATAATGCTCATGCTCCAGTTGATGGACTTTAGCTGCAATACTCTCTGCAGAATCTGAAGGTTCTACGTGGCACCGAAATTGAGCTATATACTCGCCATCATCGTATTTTTCATTTACATAGTGTACTGTGATACCTGTTTCTAGTTCTTTATTAGCAATGACAGCTTCATGAACTTTAGATCCATACATTCCTTTGCCGCCATACTTGGGCAGTAGTGCCGGATGTATGTTGATAATCTTATTAGGATAAGCTTTGACCAGATGTGCTGGTATGAGCAGAAGAAAACCTGCAAGCACGATAAAGTCTATCTGATATACATCCAATACGTCGAGGATAGTTTCTTCTTCTTTTAGTGCAGCAGGTGATATGATGTCAAATGGTATCCTGTTGTCTTTTGCTATCTGAATGACGCCTGCATTTTTATTGTTGGTGATGATGAGCGCTACTTTGATAGTCGCATTGTCTTTGAAATAATCAATGATAGCTTGGGCGTTAGACCCCCGGCCTGATGCGAAGATGGCTATATGTTTCTGGCTGGAGTCTTTCATGCGTGCTGCAAATAAAGGCTATCACAGACACAAAAAAAAGGAATGTTCTACATGGAACCGAAAACAGGTAAAAAATCTACTCAACAATAAAAGAGCCAGAGGCCACATTAGCCCCTTGTCCATCAGAGATATTATAGAGATAAGTACCCGGCGCTTGATTGGTTAGATTTATCTCTGATTTGTTTGACCCGATCTCTGATTGATATACTCTGGCACCCATCAGATCATATATCACAATGTATGACCCCACTTCGGCATTTTCTATTGATAGGTTGAATACACCATTATTTGGATTGGGGTATATGCTTATCTTATTTTTTGTTATTTCAGTGATGCCGTCTGTGGCGCAGGTATATTCGGCTATATTGAAAACATGTGTAGTATCTAAAATCGAGAAATAACCACCAGCGAATAAATGGCTATTGTATATGGCTAAAGATAGGAGAGCCCCATCGGAGGCGGTCGTGTTTGACCATGAATTGCCATTTATCATGCCCATAGCTACATATCCGGTCGTCGAATCCTGACTGGTAGGAAGGAATTCACCGGCCCCTAATAAACCGCCATCGAACGGGAGGAAAGCAGCAATGCCGCCATAATAATTTTCGCCCGAACCCGGCCCGCCTATTACGTCAGACCAACTTGCACCATTCCACATAGATATATAGTATAATGGTCGCCCCGAGGGATCATCGGTAAGCGATACACTGGCATATAAGTTGCCCTGGTAGGATCCCAATGCACCTACATAAGAGTTAGGAGAAGTGGAACTATAACTACCCAATCCGTTGCCAGCAGCTGCCCATGCGTTGCCATTCCAAGCAGCTATATTGTTTACCGCCACCCCGCTGGCACTACCAAAGACACCTCCGGCATATAACACACCATTGCTGACAGTCAAACAGGTTACTTCGTCATTACCTGACAATTCTGTAATTCCATTAGCAACCGCTGACCATGACGTACCGTTCCAACTCGCAATATTATTTACAAGGACACCTCCTGCAGAGTCAAACTGCCCTGCCACATATAGCGTGCCATTATAAACAGCCATTGCATAAATATCCAGATAGGGATTGGCACCGGATACGCCTGTACCTACAGTGGACCAGGTTGTGCCGTCCCATTTTGCAATAGAGTTGGCAGCTATGCCCTCTATGCTATCGAAATATCCGGCCACATACAGATCTCCATTGTATACTACCATAGAGGTTATGCCTGGTGTGCCATGAACATAAGAGCCCGTCAGGCCCGAGCCAATTGCCGACCAGGAAGATCCGTTCCATGAAGCAATATCTTTGGCCTGTATATTGCCTCCTACGGTATCAAAAGTTCCTGCGACGATCAGATTGCCGTTATATGGGGTCATTACAGATACCTGGTTATTATAAAAGTTTGTGTTGAAATTAAAGGAGAAATTACCTATTCCTGCACCTACAGAAGACCAGCAGTTCTGAGCCTGAGTTGTGTTAAACAGAAATAAAAGAAAAGCAGCGATCAGAATCCTTGAGCAGAATGTTTTCATGAGATTTAGTTTTTATGATTAGGATCCAAATAAAATTAAATAATTGGAAAGTCACTATAGGACTAAAAAGGGATGTTCTACATGGAACTCACAGGGCAGTACCCCCAAACCCCCTGAAGGGGGCTTGAATACAAATGTCTGGCTGATGTTTAAGTCCCCTTTAGGTGATTTATGGGTCTCATTTGTGGACGAAATGTAGATAAGATTAGGAAATGTGGTTTATTAGGCATATATTTGCGGCGCATTAGCAATAGCGAAGCCAAATTTCCTCTCGCGTATACGACAAAGATCGTACATCATCATTAGGAAGTCAGGCTTTAATTGCCGACTTATTTTTATAACAAGTCACATACAGCTTCAGAGCACCAAAGCACCCTTGCATAGGCGTGTCATGCTTGTATGCGGTCGTGGCTAAAAAACAACAAATGGAACAATTTAAAGCCCTCGGGCTAAGCGACAATGTTCTCGAAGCATTGGCAAAGAAAGGATGGGAGACACCATCAGAAATTCAAGCGAAGACGATACCGCTGCTTCTCAAAGGAGAAAAAGACATCGTAGGCCAGGCTGCCACAGGCACCGGCAAGACAGCAGCATTCGGCTTACCTCTTATAGAGCAGCTGGATGATAACTCTAAAGCAGTGCAGGCACTGATCATGTGTCCTACACGCGAACTAGCTATGCAGGTAGCAGAAGAGATCATGACATTCAAAGGCAGCAAACGCCTTTTTGTCCAGCCGATCTATGGTGGGCAGTCATATAATGTACAGATAGCTGCTCTGCGCAGAGGTGTGCAGATAGTGGTCGGAACCCCCGGCCGTATCCGCGATCACATAGAGAAAGGAACGCTCAAACTTAACTCAGTCACTCACGTAGTACTGGATGAAGCAGATGAAATGCTCAATATGGGCTTCGAAGAAGAAGTAAGAGAGATACTGAAAAGCGTACCTGAAAAAAGGCGTATGCTGTTATTCTCAGCTACTATGCCGGCGCCGATATTAAGGCTGGCGAAGACCTTCATGAAAGACTATGATCTCGTAGAGGTAGAGAAGAAACTGAACTCTACAGAGATGATAGATCAGTCATACTTTGAGGTGCGTGATAGCGACAGGTTTGTGACCCTCTGCAGGGTGATAGACACTGAGCCGGAATTTTACGGTATAGTATTCTGTCGTACCAAGATGGAAACCGATGAGATAGCTAGCAAACTCCTTGAAATGGGCTATGACTCAGAGGCTATACACGGCGACATCACACAGTCTCAGCGTGAGCTCATCCTGAAGAAATTTAAGATGCGCAAGATCAATATCCTCGTAGCTACTGACGTAGCAGCACGTGGTATAGATGTGAATGACCTGACTCACGTTATCAACTTTAACCTGCCTCAGGACCCTGAGTCGTACGTTCACCGTATAGGCCGCACAGGCCGCGCGGGTAAACACGGCACGGCAATAACGATCGTTAGTCCGAGAGAAAGAAGGGACCTGCAGTTTATCGAAAGGCTTACCAAGACTGCGATCCGCAGGGAGACGATACCATCTATCGCTGATGTAGTTAGTACTAAGACCATGAAGCTGAAAACAGAAATGCAGGCGATGGTAGAAAAAGGCCAGCATGAAATATATCTCGATCTGGCAAAGGAACTGCTGGAAGATAATGCGGAGCCGGAAGTAGTAGTAGCAGCACTGATGCGCTACTCTATGAAGGATACACTGGCGGAAGGCAGCTATCGTGAGATAGGCCAGACGCAGACAAACAATGGCGTAGGAAACAATAATAATATAGCAAGGCTCTTTGTGGCCCGTGGCCATGAGGACAATATGAATGCCGGGCAGATAGCGCAGTTTCTCGCGAGTGAGACAGGTGTGAATGCGAATAATATCAATGATATCAGGGTGTTTGATAAATTTACCTTTATCACCGTATCGCCCGCTGATGCAGATACTATACTGGCTACATTCAAAACCACCGGTGGTAAAAAACCATTGGTGACCCGTGCTAAAGAGAAACCGCAAGGTGGATTCGGCGGTGGTGGTGGCAACTTCGGTGGTGGCGGAGGAAGAGGTAACTTCGAAAGAAGGGACAACGGCTCGAGGCCAAGCAGAGGTGGTGGATTCAATGAAGGTGGCGGTGGATTCAAAGGTAGGCCGGGTGATAGAAATGATCGCCCCGCACGTCCTGAAGGCGAAAGGACCGAAAGGCCGGCTCGCAAGGAGTTCGTAGCATCTGAGAAACCTGCCGGTGAGAAGAAGTCATACTTTAAGAAAGATGCACCTGCTACCGAAAAAGGAACAAGCGAATTTATTCCTAAGAAGAGGGCTAACAAGCTCACTGACTATCTGGAGAAAGGCGACCCTGCGGTAAAACCGGCGGCGCCAAAGAAAGAGAATCCAAGAAAAGAAAGTTTCAAGGTCGAGTTTAAAGATGATGACCTGAACTGGTAAATAATTGCGCAATATCGGTTAAGTCTGAGAAGCGTAACGGAACTGAAGGGAGCAGAAATTTTCTGCTCCCTTTTTTATTTTATAGAATTCTACGTGGAACATTAATTAGTAGTGATGGCTACAGCTATCGGAGATAGTTGCCTCCTGTCACCTTCGGGACCCTTGGCTACTATATCTTCAAATACGACAGTACAGCCTTTTTTGAACTTGCCTTTATCAAGCATCTCTTTAAATTTTGAATCATATCTCGGACCGACGCAAGGATATTTTATTATGCCATCAGGTAATATGGCCACTATGGTGTAGGATATAATATCAAATCGCGCAGGAAATTCAAAATTCTCAAGCTTAGGTACAATGCCAGTGGTAGACTTAAATCTGGGGGCAGGCATATTGCCGCTTCCATATGAACCGTCAAGAGTAGAGATTGGATCAGGAACCCGTTTTACTCTAAATTCCATATCTCCCATCGGCAGAGTTGTGCCATCTACCTTTGCTGATACTTTTACTTTGTATTTACCCTTGCCGGATGGTTTGACCATATATGAGCCGTCGGGTCTTTTCTCCAGTATGCCCGGCCCATCAAAAGAAGCGGTGACATCTTTTTGCGCTACGCCAGGTACTGACACACTGATAGGATTTTCAAGACCGGCATAGAGTACATTCATGTTTGTCGGAGATACTACAGCAGATTTTGCAGCTACCTGATATTCTCCTTCGAATGGATAAAACTTATAGCCCGAGCCGCTTGGGTCTTTCACCCGTATCACACCGGTGTATTTGCTTTCACCAACATTGCCTCCCTGCATTTGTATTTTGCCGAGGCCATTTGACACATCTACTTTTACAGGATTATTGAGCGGTGGTGCGTCTGTGACCGATGATATTTCATCATAATTGCCAATAGCATTTTTCTTTACTAGCGAAGTAAATGATCCTATAAAAACATCAGGGTTCTGCGTGCTGCTATATGCGGTCAGCATGACATTTGCCTTGTATGCCAGGCCCTGCATGATATAGTTTGATGGGGAATTAACCAGTGCGGTCAACCTGTCTACCTTATGCTGGCCATAGTCTATCTTTTTGTAAAAATATTCTACGAGTTGGTTCTCGGCTGCGAGTGCATCATTCTGATACTTTGATAAAAGGGTGACAGCTGCGACAGTCGGTACATGATTGAACTTATGAAACTCCCAGCTCAGGCCGTCTTTGGGCTCATCGATCAGTAGCGGGAGGCTATTGGTAAATTGTGCTTTATCCTCCTCTGAGGGCAGCGCAAGCAGTTGCTCACGGCTTTTCTTGATGGCCTCTTTTATCTTCTTGCCATTGTCTTCATCTACGAACTTTCGTGTAGCAATGTCAATGTTATCGTTGTCGACTAGTTGTCCTGATTTGGGATCATAGCCACCGGCCTCTTTGACCACTTGCTGTTTGTATTGCTCCAGCTGGTCATAGAGCGATTTGCAGATCTTTTGTGACTCTTCAGCTTTTAGCTTATAGGGCTCTGTCTTTTTTGCATCCATATTCATCTGCACCTGAAAGTCACTAAACAGGCTGGCGTTTTTGGTTTCCAGCGAATTGTTAGAACGGCCTATGCCATCATCTACTGTCTTAAAGGCATTCAGCACTTCTGCTGTGACATTGAGGGCGAGCATAGCGGTCAGGACCAGGTACATCATGTTTATCATACGCTGGCGGGGAGGTAGTTTGGTGGATGCCATAAGGTTGGTTTTTTGATGGTGATGAAAAGTATATATCTGAAACGCACCGGTATCCAAAAAGTAACATCACCTAAAAAATAAGCCCGATAATAAAGGGAAAGAAAAAAGAAAGGACAATCAAGAGAAAAGAGATTCGTTATACGACTTAATGCCTTTTTCATTCAGACGGACCTGATTTTTATCTGTTTGAGAGATTTTGCTTACTTTGTGTCAGATTTACACCTTTAACAAAACAACAAACGGCCATGAGAGATATATTACACGTTACCAGTTTTGCACTTGTTTGCCTTTTGGTTCTAATGTATTCATGCAAAAAAAATTCATCTGAATTTAATCTCTCAACTCCCGGCCTGACGGCAACAATTAATGGAAAGACCACTCAATATCTGGTTCCCGCCGGACTTGTCAACTATACGACGCTAAGCGGATATGAGAAAGATTCAATTAATAATACAATCATTCTTACTATTGATTCTTCAATATCAGCTAAAGACACTTTCGGGCATGGCATAAACTCATTGGTAATAGTCAACAACGGAGTTCAGTATTCAACAGCTAATAATCGTGGTACTACAGCAGGAATAGCCAATGTAACGATCAATGGAAGCACAGTCACCGGGACATTTAGCGGGACATTATACAATGGCACCAGCTTTATATCTAAAGATAGCATGGTCGTTACAAACGGGACAATTTCGACCACATATTAATAATTCCTCTACCTGATCACAAAGTCATGGATATGCCAAATAATAGCTATGCCATACTTTAAAATGAGTGTACAAGCGAAATTTCTCTGAAAAAGGGCAATTTATAGCCTAAAACACTCGGTTTTAAGCCGATTTAATGTGAAATATCGGTTACATTTTTATCTTTGCCGACCAATAAAAAACAAAAAATCAGAAAATTATTATGGAAAGTATTCTCTACATCCTACCGCTGTTTGGCATCGTTGGATTGATTTATATGCTGGTGCTCAGGAGCTGGGTGACCAAGCAGGACGCAGGTGATGAAAAAATGACGACTATCGCCAGATATATAGCAGAAGGGGCTATGGCATTTCTTAAGGCAGAATATCGCATACTTGCTATATACGTAGTAGTGGCCGGTTTCGCATTGGGAGTGCTTTCTCAGCATCCCAAAGTATCTGAGCACTCCAGCGCACTCATCGTAGTGTCGTTTGTGTTTGGATGTTTCTTTAGCGCCCTTGCCGGATTCATCGGTATGAATGTAGCAACTAAGGCAAACGTCAGAACTACACAAGCGGCACGTACGAGTTTAGCTAAGGCATTGAAGGTTTCATTCGCGGGTGGAACGGTAATGGGACTCGGTGTTGCAGGGCTCGCAGTAGTAGGTCTGTGCACGTTGTTCATAGTTTTCTTTCAGATCTTCATGGGCGGCAGTATGGCGAATGGCGGAACTGACGTAATGAAGAAGGTACTTGAGGTATTGGCGGGTTTCTCTGTAGGAGCTGAATCTATTGCACTCTTCGCACGTGTCGGTGGTGGTATCTACACTAAAGCGGCTGACGTAGGCGCAGACCTCGTAGGTAAAGTAGAAGCCGGAATTCCTGAAGATGATCCTCGTAATCCTGCCACTATCGCAGACAACGTAGGTGACAACGTAGGTGACGTAGCCGGTATGGGCGCTGACTTGTTTGGTTCTTACGTTGCCACTGTATTAGCCTCAATGGTGCTAGGAAACTTCCTCATAGGTGACAATCCGGGATTGACCGCGTTCGGTGGTATCGGCCCTATCCTTCTGCCTATGACCATCGCAGCTATGGGTATTATCGCTTCTATCATTGGTGCACAGTTCGTCAGCATTAAAGATGATAAGCATGCCAATACAGATACTGTACAGAGCGCTCTGAATCGCGGCAACTGGATATCGATCCTGATCGCACTGATTGCTTCTTACTTTCTGATCAAATGGATGCTGCCTGATACTATGAATATGACCATGTTTAAGGATGGTGATTTTGAAACTACCCCGCATGTTATTTCTTCGCTCCGTGTATTCTGGGCGGTGTGTGTGGGTATGTTCGTAGGTGCGGCTATCTCTTTCATCACAGAGTATTACACAGGCCTCGGCAAAAAACCAGTGAGCGACATCGTTCAGAAATCAGGTACAGGCGCAGCTACAAATATCATCGCAGGTTTGGGTACAGGCATGTTGTCTACGTTCTTTCCTGTTTTGTTATTTGCAGGTGCAATCTGGGCAGCATATGCACTGGCTGGTTTCTATGGTGTAGGTATCGCTGCTTCGGCAATGATGGCAACAACGGCTATGCAACTCGCTATAGATGCATTCGGTCCGATATCTGACAATGCAGGAGGTATCGCCGAAATGAGCGAACTTCCGGCTAACGTACGTGAGAATACAGATATCCTCGACTCGGTGGGTAACACTACAGCAGCAATCGGCAAGGGATTCGCTATCGCTTCAGCAGCATTGACGGCGCTGGCGCTCTTCGCTGCCTATGTGACCTTCACCGGTATCAGAGGTATCAATATATTTGATGCGAAAGTCCTTTCAGCGCTTTTTGTGGGTGGTATGATCCCGGTGGTATTCTCTGCTCTCGCGATGAATTCAGTAGGTAAGGCGGCGATGGACATGGTGAATGAAGTTCGCCGACAGTTTCGTGAGATACCGGGTATCCTCGAAGGAACAGGCAAACCTGAATACGGCAAATGTGTAGAGATATCAACTAAAGCAGCTCTGCGCGAAATGATGCTTCCAGGTGTGCTTACTATCCTTACTCCTATCATCGTGGGCCTGGCAATGGGCGCAGAAGCGCTGGGTGCATATATGGCTGGTGTGACAGTGAGCGGTGTGATGTGGGCCATATTCCAGAACAATGCCGGTGGTGCATGGGACAATGCTAAGAAGTCATTTGAAAAAGGCGTAGACATCGGCGGACAGACATACTACAAAAAATCTGAACCACATAAGGCAGCTGTAGTAGGTGATACAGTAGGTGATCCGTTCAAAGATACTTCTGGCCCTTCTATGAATATCCTTATCAAGCTTACTTGCCTCGTTGGTCTGACACTGGCTCCGCTACTGGCTAAAGAACATGTGATCGTAACCAAAGCAGAAACAGTAACTGAGACCAAGATCATCCGTGATGACCAGACAGGCGCTAAGGATACAGTGCAATCAGTCAAAACGGATACTACGGTAGTTTACAAATAATAAATTTTTCTTTTAAAATATCGAGATGCCGGAAGAGCCCTTCCGGCATTTTTATTTCAGCTAGTTCCACATGGAACAACGCAATAATATTTTTTTGTACCTTCATACCAACTAAACACCAAGCAATGAAAAAAATCAACACTACACTCGGACTTATATTACTCCTTTTGATCTCTTCCACGCAGCTCGATGCACAGGTCACTATCTCGGGTGTGACATTACCCGGCACGTTGAAAGTTGGCAACAATAATCTCGTACTGAATGGTGGCGGCGTGAGGGTCAAGCTCTTTATGGATATGTATGTCGGCGGCCTGTATGTCATGGCCAAAAACAATAATGGTGATGCCATCGCTAAAGCTAATGAGCCAACGACAGTCACGCTACAAATAGTGAACAGCCTGGTGACCACAGACAGGATGAAAGAGGCGATAGCAGAAGGCTTTAAGAAATCTACAGGCGGCAATACCGCTCCGCTACAGGCCAGAATTGATAAGTTCGTTAACTTATTTTCATTAGAGCCGATCGTAAAGGGAAACACCTTTGAACTTGATTACACACCGGGGGTGGGTGTGCAGGTGCAGAAAAATGGTAAGCCACTGGCTACTATAGATGGCCTTGATTTCAAGACCGCACTCTGGGGTATCTGGCTGGGCGGTGAGCCTGCTGACAAAGGATTAAAAGAAGGTATGCTCGGAGGAAAGAAATAAGTTTCAAAGAGCTTCAGTAACATTCTTAAATTTGCTCAATACAATATTTTAATGGGAGAGATATTTTTACAAGGATTGAAAATTAATAATGTCAGGCATCTGCATGATATTGACATACCCTTGTCTTATGAGGAAAGAAAACATTTAATACTTACTGGAAAAAACGGTAGCGGTAAAACTAGCGTTTTGGAGACCATAAAGGCATATTTTGAAGGATTAGAAGAAAATCAAATTCATTTAGAATACTGGAAAAAACGCCTTGATGTATATATGAGTGCAGAAAGAGAACCTAATGAAACTCTTATGTTGCAAGAGTATGATTATATGAAGCGACCTATTGCGCAACGGTATACATATAGAGAGGCAATCGAGAAATACTCAAAAATTTCGATTCAATTTTCTGAGCAATCAAATTTATATTACTCCCTGCGTAGCAACGAATATATGTTCGTCTATTTTCCCGCAAAACGAGATGTCAAATATCGGGAAGTATCTGGCCCCCAGAAATTAGATTTTCAGAAGGTGCCTCAGTTATACAATAATTTTAGTCCAAGCTTTCTTCAATATTTAGTTAATCAAAAAACAGAGCTTTCTTTCGCTCAAGTAGATAAGGATCAAAGCCAGTCTAAATCAATCGAAAAATGGTTTGATGATTTTGAAAATATTTTGCAACAGATGTATGGACAAAATGTGAAACTCGAGTTTGATAGGAAGGAGTGGAATTTTTATTTGTTGCTTGATGGACATGAGAGATTCGACCTTAACCATCTTTCTGATGGCTACGCGGCTATTATGAATATCATATCTGAGCTGTTATTAAGGATAAATGCTAATTATCAATTTCGAGGAGTAGTACTTATAGATGAAATAGAAACACATCTCCACATAGAATTGCAAAGAAAGATCCTACCGCTTCTTACGACCTTCTTTCCCCAAATCCAATTCATAGTTACCACTCATTCGCCATTCGTACTAAGCTCGGTTAACAACGCAATTATTTATGATTTAGAAAAAAGAGAAAGAGTAGAAGATATGAGTGGCTACTCCGCGGAAAGTATTATAGAGAGCTATTTTGATGTGGATCAATATTCTGATCTTGTCAAGAGAAAAGTCAAAGAGTATGAAGAGCTTTCTCAGAAAGCAGAATTAACGGTAGAAGAATCGAATCGTTTCAGAGAATTGGAAAAATATTTTAATAAGTTCCCTTTATCGCTTGCTCCTGAATTAAGCTTAAAGATCAACAACATCCGCCTCAAAAAGATTGCCTGATGATTAACGTGGTAAAAAGCCAACCCGCTCCTGCAAGTTTGGCAACCAGAACGAGCTGGAGAGGGGAGGATGTATTACTACGTCTTCGGGAAGATTTTTTCAACAAATGTTACATCTGCGAAGATGAAGGCATTACTACAATTAATGTCGAACATTTTGTACCGCATGCAAATAATCCAGACCTTATGTATTCATGGGAAAATTTGTTCTTTGCTTGCGGGCACTGTAATAATATCAAATTAGCGCTGCCTCAGTATAACGGAATATTGAATTGTACCAACAGGGACCATAGAACGACAGATTGGATACGATATGGATATGATGATAGCAATTTTGAAAGATTGATTGTTTTGATTGATGAAATTGTGACACAGAATGGAGTTCAGCCAACAGTACAACTTCTAAGAGATATCTATAATAGTACGAACACTATTATTAAGAAAATGGAAAGTGAAAATCTACGTAGACGACTGCAAAAAGAGTTGGCTTTATTTAATAATGAATTATCCAATTATTTTCTCAATGGAAATCTTACAGAAAATGACAAGCATACAGTAGCCCAAAGGATAATAGAACATCTTCAAAAGAATTCGGCATTTTCTGCTTTCAAAATATGGATTATTAGAAGTAAAGAAAGATATATGGCCGATTTTGGTCAGCATATACCAGTTTGATTATCCTTACTTCCTCACAAACTTCATCAGGTTCTGGGTGTTTTTATTTGCCCAGTGGTAGCCTAGAGAGAATGGCAGGGTCTTGACATGCGTGGAGTCAGTATATGCTTTGTGGAGGTCTTCCTGAAAAACGCCCTTGAAGTCGCTGACAGGGGTCACATAGTTGCCATAGAGTTGTACAGTCCATTTGTTTTTATCTATGTACTGAAAGCCTATGCCAGTATCATCCTGCAGGATAGATTTGCTTTTCGCGAGGCAGATATTACGTATCGCACTGAAAGTTTTATAGTTCATCAGGTATGAAGCAGACTTGAGATAGGTATAGCACTCAGGCAGATTGTTGAGATATGTTTGCAGCGGAGTATTGGCTTTAAAGCTTTCCATTTTCTCATAGGCGTCGTCGCAGAGATTTGTTTTGAAGTAGACGATCTTTTGGATCTTGCTTGCGCCGTTCTTGCGGAAATAAATCTCCACGCAGGCATTTCTATAGCTGCTCACAGAGTCCTTAGATATCTCGACGAGCGTTTTGCCGTCATCCAGCAATTGTTTGTATTTGATGTCGAGTACGGCATAGCCTGCACGCACCAGAAATACTGCGGCTACAGGCGTCACACCATTCCATGGGTTAGACACATCGCGCATCATCTTGCGTGTGATGAAATAACTTTTTCCAAAAATATCTTCGAGAGATTTCAGGATAGAGTTGAGGGTATTGGTCGTTTTTTCAGCGTTCATTTTCTCCATGACGGGCAGAGAGCCATAGCGCTCCAATGCGATCATGATATACTGGTCAGCGTCGGGGTAGAACTGGACACAATGCAGCACATCAGGCCCGGAGAATGGATAAAAAACAGTTTTAGGAGAAGCGAGCTCAGGGGCCATTTCTGTCTTGGCCCAATCGCGCATTTTGCTGAGACGTATCTTCTCGATATGCGCAAAGCCCCTGTTCATCGAGTCGCTGTAGAGTTTATAGTATTCCAGATTCTGGAGCTTCTCAGGTATCGCGATGAATGAATCAGGCTTCATACCTGCGAGGTAGAGGGCTACATCATTCAGTTTATTGCGGTTGTTTTTGTTTATCGTCGTGTCTGTGATGACAGAGACTGCCGGCGCAGCAGTAGCAGTATCATTTTTTGCTGTGGTAGCAGATGCGTTTTTTGCTGCATGGTTATTACACGATGCGAGCAATATTATCAGGCCGGACAGGCAGATCAGTCGGTATGGTTTCTTCATAATTAAGATTAAAGGTATTAATACTATTTTATCTGAAGAAGATTTACTTCTTCTCAAACTTCATAAGGTTTTGTACCGCGTCTTTCCAGTGATAGCCGAGAGAGAAAGGTAACGGTTTGATATTTGCGGAATCCGCTTTGTATGCTGCCTGCAGTCCTGGCTGATAGTAGCCACCCTGAAAATCACTGATCGGTTTTTCGTAATTTCCGTACAAGGTTATTTTCCATTTGTCTTTGGCGAAGAAAGCAAATGCTATACCGGTATCATCCTGCAGCATTGTTTTGCTTTTATTAAGGCAGGTATTGCGAATAACGCTGAATCCTGTCTGGCACATCCTGTATGAAGCCGACTTGGTATATGTGTAGCACTGCGGCAGGCTGTCGAGAAAGCTCCTGAAGCCTGTATTGTCTTTGAGACCGGGAGCACCGAGGTATTCGGTGTCAGCAATATTTGCTTTGAAATAGGTCAGCTTCTGGATCTTGTCTTTGCCATTTTTGCGGAAGTAAATTTCTACGCAGTCATTGACATGGTGGCCCATAGAGTCGAGCGGTATCTCTACGAAAGTTTTGCCGTCGTCCAGTAGGTGCTTGTACTTAATATCGAGGATTGAATAGCCGCTGCGCACGAGGAATACACAAGCCAGCGGAGTGACGCCATTATATTGGTTTGATACATTGAGGGCCATTTTGACAGTTATAAAATAGCTCTTGCCGATGATATCCTCAAGAGATTGATGTATATAGTTGAGTGTATGTATAGTTCTGGTAGAGTCCATCTTTTCCATATTAGGCAGTGAGCCATAGCGCTCCAATGCTATCATGATATACTGGTCAGCATCGGGGAAAAACTGTACACAATGCAAAATATCCGGCCCGGAGAATGGATAGAGCACAGTCTTGGGATTAGCTAATTCTGGCGCCAGTTCTGTCTTTGCCCAATCGCGCATCTTGCTGAGACGGTTGGTTTCTATATTCCCAAAACCTTTGTCCATCGTATCGCAATATTGTTTATAGAATGGCAGGTTTTGAAGGCGGGCAGGAATAGCTACAAAAGAATCGGGCTTCATGCCTGCGAGATAGAGCGCCACATCATTCAGCTTATTGTGCGGATTGGTATTGATGGTCTTGTCTGTGATGACAGAGGCGGCGGCCTTTGATCCGGCCGAAGTATCGGCTTTTGTTTCTGTTTTATCAGCGGTAGAACTTTTAGCGCTGTTATTGCCACATGAAGTAAGCAAAGCGAGGCTCAACGCTATGTATACAAAGCGAAAGGATACTTTCATAAAATGTATTAAAAATTTAGTGCGCGAAGTTACTTATAAGGATTTGATTTCCTTATTTTTTGACAGGATTTTTGCAAGGAAGTAGACGACCAGTCCGAGTGCTACCACCCCCAGGCCTATCAATGAGGCCACAGGTTTCCCTTTGAACACGAACCAGAGGAACCAGCAGTTCAAAATGAGGAAAATAGCGGGTGTGACCGGGTATCCCCAGGTTTTGTAAGGTCTCTCGAGGTCAGGCTTCTGATAGCGCAGAATAAAAACGCCTAAAACAGTGAGGGTTGTAAATAAAGAAAGTGTAAATGAGATATATGTAATGATCATGTCAAATGATGAGGAGAAAAGCAGTATCAGTGCTATAACTGATTGAGAAGCAATAGCTATGACAGGTATGCCTGCGCTATTCTTTTTTGACAGGTGACGGAAAATGGAATAATCTTCACCGATCATCTGAATAACACGTGGACCAACGATAACCATCGAGGAAATGGTGGAAACAAGTAAGACAGATATGATCAGGGAGATCAGTTTGGCACCATTGTCACCGAAGATATACTTGGCAGAGATAAAAGCCACCTCGTTTACGCCTTTCATCTCCTCTACAGGCGCTGTACGCAGGAAGACATAGTTTATCATGATATACAGTACCGTAACGAGCAGGGTGCCCACAAGGATCGATAAGGGGATATTGCGTTTTGGGTTGTCTACCTCGCCGGCTATGTAGGATGATGCATTCCAGCCGGAGTAGGCAAAAGACACATAGACAAGCGATATGGCAAATGGTGCCGAAAAGATGTCCTTGTATGTCTGAGCTGTGGGCTGGATAGAGATATGAGTATTACAAGCACAGAGCAGGCCGAAAATGATAAAGACAATGATCAGGATGACCTTGATGGCTGTGGCGACAGTTTGAAAACCTCCACCTATTGCGTAATTAATAGACTGGACAATGGTAACAAGAATAATAACTGCTGCACCGATCATCTGAGGCGAAAAGCCGGGCACGACTGTAGAAAAGTATTTACCCAAGGCCCAGGCAGCAGCAGCTATAGGAGCAGCGAAGCCGATCGTAGCCGATACCCAACCAGAGAGGAAACCAACAGAGGGATGATATATCTCTGACAGGTAATTATACTCGCCACCTGAGCGAGGCAGGGCTGCACCTAGTTCACTATAAGCAAAAGCACCAAAGAGCGCCACTATACCACCTACCAGCCACAAGGCGATGATAGCAGCAAAATCGCTGATGGCCGGAAGCTGATAGCCCAGGCTCGTAAAAACGCCTGTGCCGATCATATTGGCTATGACGACCGAGAGGGCTGTGGGAAATTTAATTTTACCGTTCATGTTAATTCAAATGCGGCGCAAGTTAAATAACTAATACATATTTTCACCGCCTGAAATCAAAAGGATTCCACTGTGTGGTTTCCAGAGTCCATATTCTTATTCATATTTCATGCCAAACGTACAAAAAACCGATGCTTTTGCCTCTCTCAGGATACCGGAGTTTAGAGATTATCTCTTTGCCAGGTCACTGACCACGGTAGGCCTGCTCATGCAGAGCACTGTATTGGCCTGGCATATATACCAGATCACCCATAGCAAACTCGCACTAGGACTCATCGGCCTGAGCGAAGCTTTGCCATTTATTTTTATCACTTTTTTCTCAGGCCTCGCCGCAGACAGGTACAATAGGAAACGGATACTGCTCATTTTTACGTTGCTACTGATCGTTTGTTCAGCTATACTTTCACTAGGCTCATGGCATTTCGGTGGCAACGCAAATGTTTTTTGGTATTATATTGTGATCGGTATGATAGGTGTGTGCAGGTCTTTTCTCACACCTGCATCTCAGGCTATTCAGTCGCGCATCGTGCCTCGAGAATTATATGCTAATAGTTCCACGTGGAGCAGCAATTCTTTTCAGGTCAGTGCAGTGGCGGGACCTGTCACAGCGGGGCTGCTGCTGGAGTTTATAGCTCCTGAGTATGTCTATCTGATCTGCGCTGTGATATTTGGTTTCTCATTATACTTTACTACCAAACTAGATGAACATTATCCGCCACCGATGCAGGGCGCTGAGCCTTTCATCAAATCATTTTTTGGGGGTATCAGTTTTGTATTTGGTACGCAGGCTATTTTATCTTCTATCAGTCTTGATCTTTTTGCGGTGCTGTTTGGCGGAGTGACAGGGCTGGTACCTGCCTTCTGTCAGGACATATTGCACGTAGGGCCTATGCTGATGGGCCTGCTCAAGGCTTCCCTGTTTCTGGGTTCAGCTGTGGCTGGATTCTTTTTGGCGCATCATCCACCCACGAAGCATGCTGGCAGAAACCTTTTGATCTGTGTAGCGGGCTTTGGATTGTGCATTATTGTTTTTGCAGTGTCGCCGTTTTACTGGTTGAGCTTTCTGATGTTATTCATAGCAGGAGGGTTTGATAATGTGAGTGTGATCATAAGGGGTACTATCGTTCAGCTTTTCACACCGGATGAAATGCGCGGCAGGGTAGCAGCGGTCAATTCCATTTTCATCAAATCATCTAATGAGATCGGAGATTTTGAGTCAGGTCTTGCAGCATCCTACATGGGCCTTGAATATGCCGTTATATTCGGCGGTATGATGACGCTGCTCGTAGTGGGCGGTACGGCACTCTTCGCGCCGACGCTGAGGAAGATGAGATTGTGATTTAGCGGTATTTTTATTTATTAGAATAGAAACTGAAGGGTTTGTATTTAATGTCAAGCTCATTAAAAAGAAAGGCATAAGAGAGCTTTTTGGCTTCTTCGCGCTCATAGTATGAACCGGAGGAGTTATGGCCTTGGTTTTCTGTAACTCGCAGGAGTATTGGCTTCTTACTATTAGTAAATTTTTGGAGTGTTGCGACGTATTTGTATGTATGGAGCGCGGGTACTCTGTCATCAAATTCTGATGTGGTGATCCACATGGCAGGATAGGCTGTATTTTTCCTGATATTATGTAAGGGTGAGTATGAAAGTAAATTTTTGAATTCACCATCGGCATCTACACTTCCATATTCTGTTTCGAAGTATATCCCTGCAGTAAAGTTTTCGTAGCGGACCATATCGTATAAACCCGCATTCAAAATTGCCACTTTAAATAGTTCAGGATGCTGGTTAATCACGGCAGCAGCTATCAGAGCACCATTGGATGTACCTGTGATCGCTATTTTGTCAGATTTGCTTATGCCGCTATCTATGAGAAACCTGGCTGCATAATAAGTATCATCAATGGAATTCTGTTTATTCAGGCCCTTACCTGAGGTGTGCCAGTCTTTTGACGAGTTGGCACCGCCGCGTATATTTGCGAATGCATACACGCCGCCATTATTTAAGAAGGAAAGCAAAGCGGGGTCAAAACTGGCTCGAGGAGTATTTCCGAAGCCACCATATATACTCAATAGTGTGGGAGCAGGGCCATTCTTTATATTACCCTTTTTCATTACGACATATATAGGCACCGGAGTACCGTCTTTTGACCTGTAATTGGTTAAATAAAATTCATAGTCCTTCGCATCAAAATTTATATACCTCGCTACTGCTATTGATTTTAAGGAAAAATCCTTGAGTGAGAAAAGGTCGCCGATAGCGGGACATATGTAATATTGCTTGCTTAGTATAAGGCTGTTTTGATCAGGAGAATAGCAGATGATTGCATTATCGCTACCATCCGCGAATCGCATGGTTTTTATGATCTCTCCTTCAGCAGAGATCACACCCATGAATTCGCTGAAGCCTTGCTGCAATATGAGGCAAAAAGTATTGTTGACATATAGCCCCTGTTTAATCAGATATTTTTGCTGGTTATCCAGTATAAGGCCCCATGTGGCTGGATGCTTTGTATCTATCTCTACTATTTTTCCGTTATAAGCACCACCGTTTGTAGTAATAGCGAACAATGTATCTTTCTTTGATCCTATGACGGAGGTTTTAGTGGTTGACTCAGTGACCAGAACCTGAAAGGGCAGATTTTTAGTATTGTCTTTAAAGTATGTTACAGTTTTATTTTCTCCCGTGAATTCTTCGGATATGATGACAAACCGTTCATCGTCGGTGGTCTTTACTTTGAAAATATCAAGAGGGTTTTCCTGGTCATCAAAAACGACGGCATCGGTAGCAGGATCAGTTCCTATTTTATGATAACATACCTTTTGATTCTTTACCACATCAGTATATTTTGTAGCATCATTTACAGAATCAAACCTATTGTAAAAAAATCCATTCTGGTACCATGAAATATCAGAATAACGTACATTTTTGATATGGTCTTTTATCAGTGCCATAGTGTTCATATTATATATCCTGATCTCCTGCCAGTCGCTTCCATCAGGTGAGTACATCAAGGCACAGTAGCTGCCATCAGCAGACATTTTTACATCAGTGAACTTGGTGACCTTTGCAGAGATCATACTGGGACTATATAGGAAACGTCCGGGATCACGTAGGTAATCTTTATAGTAAACGTCTACCTGGTTTCCGGTGAAGCCCCAGCGATATTCAATGTAATAAGGGCCCGAACGGTAAACAATTCCATTGCTATTGTATACGGTATGCCTGTAGTCAAAATCTATATCAAATTTATGATTGATAGTTTTAAGATAGTCGTTCGTAGTTTGCTTTTCTTCCTTGAGCCATTCTTTTCGGGCCTCGTCATCTTTTTCAAGGGGCCTGAACGGATCGCTCACCTCCTGGCCCCAAAGAGTATCTATCACATCTGCCTGAGGTGCGACAGGATATGAAATAGTCTCCTGAGCGGAAGAAATAAGTATAGAAAATGAAATGATAAGTGTAAAGAGTATTTTCATGTTCAATGATTATTTCAAAACAAGTTTAATCAAATTAACTGATATATCTCTTTGAGGTTTCTGCCGAGCCCCTTGTAATCCAGCCCATATCCGACTATAAATTCATTGGTGATCTCCATGCCTATATAGTCTATGGTGATATCGGCTTTTAGTGCCAAAGGCTTAAAAAGTAAAGTGGCGACACGAACGGATGCGGGTTGTAATTCTTTCAGTGAGGGAATTATTTTTGCTAGGGTATGACCTGTATCTATGATGTCTTCGAGAATGATAACGTCTCTTCCACTCAGGTCTTCATTGATGCCGATCAGAGATGTGAGTTGTCCTGATGAGCTAGTGCCGCGATATGATGATGCTTTGATAAATGATATTTCACACTGACAACTGAGCTGCTTCAAGAGATCGGAGGCAAACATAAATGAGCCATTAAGGATGGGAACTATGAGCGGACATTTACCTTTATAATCCTCATTGATCCTCGTAGCAATTTGCTTTACAGCTACCTGTATCTGTTCTTCTGAAATGTAGGGTCTGAAAGTCTTGTCTCCAAGGCTGATGGTTTGCGGCATCGCTTTTCTTTGTGTAAAAGTGTGTTTTTTGGGCACAAATGCAAAATATACTTCCCGCAGATAGCGCAGATTAACGCCGATAATATTTGCGTTAATCTGCGCTATCTGCGGGAGTTGTATTGTTATTTCTTCAGCCTGTCTTTGAATACCTTTTCAAATTTTTCCACCTTAGGCCTGATCACTATCTGGCAGTATGGCTGGGAGCCATGCTGATTATAATAATCCTGATGATAGTCTTCAGCTTTGTAGAAGACAGTAAACGGTGTCACCTGTGTGACTATCGGGTCGCTGTATACTTTCGCTTTGGTGAGGTCTGCTATGACGCTCTCGGCAGCTTTCTTTTGCTCATCATTGCGATAGAAGATAGCAGAGCGGTATTGTGTGCCTTCATCTGCTCCTTGTCTATTGAGCGTAGTCGGATCGTGCACGGTGAAGAACACTTTGAATATTTCGTCAAGGCTGGTTTTTGTCTTGTCGTATGTGATCTGCACAGCTTCTGCATGGCCCGTCTCGCCGGTACATACATCACGATAGGATGGGTTTTTCATCGTGCCGCCAGAGAAGCCGGACTCGACTTTGACCACGCCATCAAGGCGCTCATAGATGGCCTCTATGCACCAGTAGCATCCCCCGGCGAGAGTGATCGTTTCTAAATTTGCGTTATCCATTGCTTGATTTGATTTAGTGGGTGACATTTTTTTCGGCTCACTGTTTTGTCCGCAGCTTGACATAGATAATGTCAGTGATATCAGTATCAGTGAAGTGAATTTGGCTCTCAGGGAGCGGTTTGGGGTATTGCTCATATTGTCTTTTAAACAATAGACGAGGGGAAAGGTTTAACCTTACAGCATTACCCCCAAACCCCCTAAAAGGGGCTTAAATACAATGCATCAAAGGTCTACCATCAGGGTCTGACCAATTTTGATGTCTTCATCTTTCAGGCCGTTTATTTTCTTGAGGGTATCAATCGGTATATTATATTCTTTGGATATCGAATAAAGCGTCTCACTTGTTTCTACTTTATGCAGTTTGAAATCAGGGATAGGGGTGGTCTCTGCGGATGTTTTGCTTGGATAGGCTTTGCCGGTCACTCTGAATTTTAGAGGAAATTCCCTTTTTCCACGTAGAACAATTATTTCTCCCGGCACAGGTTCACAGCCACCTATGAGGCCATTGCGAAGGACCAGATCAGCTAAACGGACACCGAATTTTTGAGCGATATCCCGCATGGTCTCACCTTCTGCCACTTCGTATTGATAGTAGTCACATTCAGGTTTTTTGCTTTCTACGTATACCAGGTCATTGTCCTTGAATTTTTCGGTGGGAGACATGTCGTTAAATGAGTATAGTTGCTGGACAGTGATATTGTACTTCTGAGCTATGAAAGCCAAGGGCATATCGGTTTTATATACCATAGCCTTAGTGCCATTTATTTTTCGTTCACCGGAGATATATTTAGTGAGGTCTATTGATTTGGGTGTAGCAGGCTGCTCTGTTTTTGTTTCTACCGGAGCGGTTGGTTTAGGGGTTATAACTGTAGGAGGTGCGGTTGCGGTAGATTGAAGCAGAGATTGTTTGATAAGCTGGACTTCAGAACTGATTTTAGGTTCAGTTTTGACCACATAATCCTGGCCACCAGCCTTGTCATACTGATCAAGCTTATAATCCTCTATCAGTTTTATGATTATGTCAGTATATCTTGGATTGGTGGCATATCCTGCTGCTTTCAGTCCTCTTGCCCAGGCTCTGTAGTCAGTGCGGTCCAAGGAGAATAAACCTGCATAGCGAGGCCTGTTCTTCAGAAATTCAGAATGGTCTCTGAATGATTCTTCCGGACAGTTGTATACTCTAAAACATTCCTGAGGCTGGTCGTCGTCGTGATGATATGTCTGACCTGACCATTCCTCATGGCATTTGATACCGAAGTGATTGTTTGAATTTAAAGCTAATGAGGAGCATCCGCAGCCTGACTCATGTATGCCCTGTGCCAGTGTGACACTCGCGGGAATGCCATACATTTTCATTTCTTCGATCGCTATGGCTTTGTATCGGCTCACATATGCAGCCACAGCCTCTGGCGACTGTGCGTGAGCCACAGAGATACAGAGTGCCAATAATGCAGAAAATATTGCGCGCATTTGATAGAAATTCTCAATCTAAAAGTATGATATCTAATCTGGTAATAAAACGCAGCTTTTGGACTAAAAAGTGTGTCTTATCCTGTTCTATGGACATAAAGGCAAACAAAATCTATGTCCAAGACACTAAATTATAATTTTCTGGCGAGATTTATGCCATCTCTGATAGGGATTATGACATTTTGGATGCGGGGATCGGTGGCTAGTTTTTGATTGAACTGATGTATTAGTTCCGTTTCTTTATCTTTTTTTTCTTCGAGCACCTTACCACTCCACAGCACATTGTCAGAGATAATATACCCCCCTGATCTTACTTTATCAATGATGAGATCATAGTAGTTGATGTAATTCATCTTGTCAGCATCGATGAAAACTATGTCAAACTGCTCATCGATCGCGGGTATCGTTTTGAGTGCATTGCCGGGGATGAATTTTATTTTTTTATCCAGGCCTGATAAAGAAAAATATTTTGAGAACAAAGGTTCAAGCTCTTCATTGATATCGAGTGTATAAATGATGCCATCATCCACCAATCCTTTGGCCAGGCAGATAGTGGAATAGCCGGTAAATGTCCCGATCTCCAATATTCTACGTGGAACAATCATGCGACTTATGTTCTCTAAAAATAATCCCTGTACATGTCCGCTTAACATTTGCGGCATTTGTATCTTGAGGAATGTTTCACGGGAGAGTGCTGCTAATATCGGATCTTCAATAGAGGAGTGTGAATCCAGATAGGAATCTAAGACGGCAGATGTATACGCCATATTTATCAGAATTTTAATCAGAATTTAAGAATTCCCAGAATGAAGTATCAGAATTTGAGAATTAGCAGAATGGACAGAATTAAATTTACTGCCGATTGTTCAAAAAGTCATTCCATTTGTGTTGTCTTTATTTTGTAAATTCTGCTAATTCTTTAATTCTGATCTGCTGTTCATATTCTCCAGAATTATAGGAAACCAGAATGAATATTTGTCAGGATTTGCCTTCATATCTTTGTCAAGCTCATCTTTGCTTATCCATTTTGTAGCATTTATTTCATGTGTATTAAATTCAAAAGGCTCGTTGAATGTGCCTGTGAAGACCCAATCATATTCATGCTCGGTGAGGCCGCTCTTTTCATCTTTAGCTTTGTAGATGAAATAAAATTCTTTTGTCAGAGGAGTTGTTATGCCGAGTTCTTCTTTCAGTCTCCTTTGTGCTGCCTCTGCAAAAGATTCTCCGGCGCGAGGATGGCTGCAGCAGGTATTGCTCCATATGCCGGCCCAGTGATACTTGGTAAAGGCCCGCTGCTGTATGAGCATTTCACCTTTTGAGTTAAAGATGATGACGCTTATGGCCTTATGCAGTATGCCTTTTTCGTGGGCTTCTGTTTTGCCCATCAGTCCGAGTTCGTTCCCCTGCTCATCCACGAGCACTACTTGTTCTTCAGTTTGTGACATTTACTCTCATTTGCGAAACCAATCGGCATACATCACATAGTTGTTTCCGATCCGCTCTATCAGGTGTTTAAAATTCTTTTCATCAAGGTCTTTGATCTTTTTTGCAGGTATTCCACCATAGATGGTGTTGCTTTCTACTACTGTGTTCTCGAGGACTACAGACCCGGCAGCAATAATAGAGTTTTTCTTTATGACCACATTGTCCATCACGATAGCACCCATGCCTATGAGTACATTGTCTTCTATCGTACATCCATGCACGATAGCACGATGACCGATGGAGACAAAATTGCCGATAGTGGTAGGAGATTTCTGATAGGTGCAGTGTATGATGGCTCCGTCCTGTATATTTACTTTGTTGCCGATTTTAATGTAATGCACATCGCCTCTGACCACAGCAGTAAACCAAACGCTGCAATCATCGCCCATAGTTACATCGCCTACTACAGTGGCATTCTCTGCCAGATAGCAGTTAGCGCCAAACTTTGGTTCTATGCCCCGGACGGGAAGTATCAATGCCATATTGATCAGAATTTAAGAATTAGCAGAATTGCAGAATACTAAATCGCAAATAATAAGGGACATATAGTGACTGCAAAATTTGGTGGTGCAAAGGTGCAAAGAATTTGAGAGAAATGTAAGTGTAGAAAATTTAGCAGAGATCAATTGATAGGGCAGAGTTGTTCGCTTTTTTGCCAAAGTTCTTTTTGCAGGGCTTTATCCTTTGCCAGCGGTGCCGGGTCTTTCAGCATGCATTTATCAAAGTATTTACCGGAGACACCTTTTACGTCTTCTGATGATGCGAGGTAGACAGACGTTTTAGCACCGGCCTCGACGCTGATACCTCCGATGCGTGATGCTAATGACCAAAAGAGCTTGGCATACCATTGTGTGTTTTTATTTCCGATATCTGTTTTGACGAAACCAGGATGGAGACTATTTACCGTGACTTGTGTTCCGGTTAATCTTTCTGCTAATTCTGCGGTAAACAAGACATTGGCCAATTTGCTTTGTGCATATGCTTTGGTAATAAAATATCCTTTGTCCTTTGTAAATGATTCGAAGTCTATCTTGCCATTATAATGTGAGTCAGATGCGACATTTACTATTCGCGCGTAGTCAGACTTTTTGATCAGATCCAGTAATAGGTTTGTAAGAAGAAAATAGGCAAAATGATTTGTGGCAATAGTCATCTCCAGTCCATCATCATTCAATTTAAAAGCAGGGAAGACCCCACCAGCATTATTGATCAGCACATCTATTTTTTGATAGTCTTTTTTTACATTTTGTGCCAGTGATCTTATGGATTTTTGATAGGAAAAATCTGCGACATAATATCTGATCTTCTTATTTCCTGTTTTACTTTCTATTAGCTGGGCAGCTTGTTTGAGTTTCTCCTCACTGCGTGCTGCGAGTATGATCTCAGCGCCTTTTTCTGCCAGCGCCTCTGCTGTGGCCAGACCTATGCCAGCGCTTCCTCCTGTGATGAGAACAATCTTATCTTTCATTTATTCTATCGTTATTTTTCTATTGGTCGGAATAATATTTCGGTCAGCCATATCGACGCGCAGCAGATAAACTCCCGCAGATAATCCTTTGAGAGATAGTGAAGCATTTCGTCCCGAAGCTGTGATGTATGATACTTCACGTCCTGTATAGTCATATAGACTTGCTGACGAAAGTTCATTCTGATCTTGCACAGAGATGTAGATGTGATCTATGGCAGGGTTAGGATAGATGTTCACTTTCGCAGTTGGTGCGATATTAGCTACCCCTGCAGGCTCAGTACACTGTCCGGCTATCTGAGTACACTTGACCTGATAGAAAAACGCAGCTACTGCAGAATCGGTCTCATTCATTATTACAGTGTTCGTGTCCCATGGCACATGACCGGAGCCGGGAAATGGCATTAATGAATTCATAACACCCGCAGAGTCGAACGCAGGTGCCATTGCTCCCGAACCACAAAAGTCTATTATGGTTGGTACAAGGCCATAAGTATACTGATGAAGGGCCTGCGCACAGTAGTAAGGTATGGTACCATCAGCAGTGCCTTGGCACATGACCGTAGGCGGGTCGCCCGGCTTGATCCATGCGGTGGTATTGACAGCACCTGCGAGGCTTGCTACGCCTATTATATTCGCTGAATATCCCGCATTACCACTATTTCCATTCAGTCCCCCATTGCTGGTATCAACTGGCTGAAAAACTGCTGCTAACTGATCAAGACTATCCAATGTCGCAACAAAGTCTGCTGCGATGCCACCTGCAGAACTGCCCCCGATAAATATCGATGTAGTATCGATGTTCCAATGATTAGTTTGTGTAGCATCTTTATAAAAGTATCGTATCGCAGCTTTAAGATCTGATGCTGCATAAATAGCATATTTAAAGATCTGTGTGGAATCATAGAGGTCAATGATGGAAGATGCAAGCCTGTAGTTGATGCTCGCGCAGACATACCCGCGCTCAGAGAAGTGATTGCACAAAAAGGAAATGTCGCCGTCATTTTTTGTCCCGGAGACAAATGCTCCGCCATGCACCCAGATGACAAGGTGCCGCAAGCATGCCGAGTCTCCATGAGGCTGATATATATCCATCAATAGTGTGTCGCCGCTGACACCTCCGGCAGATGTAGTATATACAATGTTATTGAAAGAATCGACAGAGGGAAAAATAGTATCCAGATACCTGTTTGTGCACTGTGCCTTAGCACTATCAATGCCCAGCGTCATACAGAAGAATAAAAAGGCTGAAGTAAGCTGAAGTAATTTTGGTCGCATAATGACAAGTTTTGTTTGCACTAATTTAACCGAAGGTAATATTTATTTATTGATCTGATAAACTGTGCAGATATGTATCAGTTTGATCTTTGACACTATAGTTTAACCTCGATCTCGAGGTCCCAGTTTCCTTTTACTTCGTAGGTTTCATGAAAGTTGATGATCTTTTCAGGCTGAAGTTTTTTGCTGAAATCTCCTGTATCCCACTCTCCGTTATTATTAGTATCATCTACTGCCTGTAGATGATATAATCCGGCCTTGATATTTTTGAATGTTTCTGTTTTGGTTTCCTGGCCATGATAATAAAGTGTTTCAACTGCTTTATTATCCTGATCAAGTATCTTGAGAACGTAGTGTTTTTCGGGATGCTCGATTTTTAAGTTCAAAATTATATTACCGTAATTTTCACTTGCATCAGATGTCCATTTATAAGTAAGTTTTTTATTCCACCAGCCAAAGATGTCCAGAAAGGTCGAGTCGGGAATTATAAGCGTATAAGAGGATCTTTCGACTTGTGGGTAATCGATCGAGATTTTTCGTTTTGTCTTTAGACTGAGAACGTAAGCTACAGTGTCTTTTTTTGAAGACGAATCCTTGGTTATAACAAGGCTTTTATTTTTATCTAGACTGTCCACAGGCCGGGAAAGATTTAAAATAATTGGTTTAAAAGGGCTCAGGATCGTCTTAATATAGGTTTTCTTTCCTGTGGAATCTGATTTAAATGATTGTGATTCAATTGAAAGAGCATATTTAATATTGTTATTTATTGAATCCTTATTATAGGTTTTAAGATCCAGCGTCGTCGAATCAGAAATAGTGTCATTAACCACCAAAGAAAGGTGCATTTTTTTATCGTAAATTGATGAATACCAATATATTATGCTATCTTTTCGATCACTTATCTCCACAATGTCCTTATTTGATAAGAGGTCAGAATTGAGTTTTATATTTTTAATAGGTGCATTGTATGAGATAATGATCTTGCCCGGAGAGACACTCATTGCATCGGTAAATTTTGGTCTGTTATTTACAGAAAGGAAAACAGAGAGACTTACTTTTGCTTTAGATGAATCAACAACTCGCACTGTGCTATCCAGGAATCCGATCAACTCATCTGATTGATCATACATATAGTTGAGGTTTTGATCTTTTAATGCAAAGACATTATAGGTGCCGGAGTGGATATTATTGATCGTAAAGGCACCGTTTTTATCTGACTTGGCAAAATAAAAGGGCCGGGAATGCTTGATACCATCGACAGAATCAGCAGGATGAAGTGTTATGATCAGATTGTCTACTGAGCCCGGTTCGGCTATATTGCTCACTGTACCCGATATGCTTGCCGTATCCAAAACCGGCCCGGTAGCAAAAACGTAAGTGAAATTTTTCAGTATATTTCCTTCGTTTATATCCTTTATCGCATCACCGAAATTGATCGTATAGGTCGTACTATCTTTCAGTTTTGATTTAAAAGTGATAGTAACTGTCTTACCATCTACCATCATTTTAGGTTTTTTATCCATCGGAGGTGAGATAATGATCTCTTTGGGGTCTAAAGTTTGTTGGATAAATTCTGAAAAATGTAGCTTGATCTTTTCACTTTTAAAGTTCAAGGTCTTGTTGGCTGGTTCGGCGAGTTTTAGTTTAGGGGGTATGCTATCCCGTTTGCCCCCGGATGGCGGGCGCTCATCAGCGCATGAGGAGACCATTAATAATCCTGCAGGAATAAAATTAGGAGCTATCTCAAATAGGGTGAATCGTAACAATGCCAACAGTAGCAATGAGACTGTTATTAATCGAGATTTTCCGGTTTTTGAGATCACTATATTGTTTTTGGTTAGGCTTATCGACCCATATGCACCATCAAGACAGCTATATCAGAAGGCGAAACCCCACTGATACGCTGCGCCTGACCCAATGATGATGGTTTGATTTTAGTTAATTTCTGCCTGGCTTCGATAGAAAGGGATTTTAGCTGGCTATAATCAAAATTTGTTTCAAGCCGGATCTCTTCCAGTTTCTGCATTTTATTGGCTACTTCCATTTCTTTCTCGATATAGCCTTCATATTTTAGTTCTATCTCTGCTGATTCTATCACTTCCTTGCTGTATTTCGAAAGGAGGCTTTTTAGTTCAGGTATCCCGGTAGCTAAAAGCTCCAACCCTACATGAGGTCTGGCCAGTACCTTATCCAGTTTCATTTTTTGACGCATATCCGCGCTTCCTACACCTGCGAGCAGGCTATTTACATCTTCAGGAGCTACGCTATAACTACTTACGAACTCAGATATGGCTTTGATCGCGGTCTTTTTAGTATTTAATGCCTCTATTCGCTCATCATCTGCCAAGCCTATCTTATGGCCTAGCTCGGTCAGGCGCAGGTCGGCATTGTCCTGGCGGAGCAGGATACGATATTCTGCCCTGCTGGTAAACATCCTATATGGTTCTTCTGTACCCTTATTGATCAAGTCATCTACCAGTACACCAATGTAGGCATCATTTCGCTTCAGAATGAGCGGTTCAAGCTCTTTAGCGGCATTGTGAGCATTGATACCAGCTATCAAACCCTGACATGCTGCTTCTTCATAGCCTGTAGTGCCGTTTATTTGCCCAGCGAAGAACAAGTTTTTGACCAGTTTAGTTTCCAGTGTTTGTCCCAACTGGGTAGGGGGGAAATAATCATACTCTATAGCGTAGCCGGGGCGAAACATTCGCATATTCTCAAATCCGGCTACTTCTCTGAGAGCTTTGAACTGGACATCCTCTGGTAGTGAGGTCGAAAAGCCATTGACATAGATCTCTACAGTATCCCATCCTTCCGGCTCGATAAAGAGCTGATGAGATTCCTTTTCAGAAAACCGATCGATCTTATCTTCTACTGAAGGGCAATATCTTGGCCCAAGGCCTTTGATCCTGCCCGAAAACATAGGTGATTTATCAAAACCAGTTCTCAGAATGTCATGGACCTTTTGGTTCGTGTGAGTGATCCAGCAGCATCTTTGGGTAGTGGGTACCTTGGTTTGTTTATAGGAAAACCTAGCTATTTCAGCATCGCCTTCTTGTACTTCCATTTTGGTATAGTCTAGGCTTCTGCCATCAATACGGGGAGGTGTGCCGGTTTTCATCCTGCCAGCCTCGAATCCTAGTTGGACTAGTTGCTCAGTAATGCCGTGTGCAGCTTTCTCGCCTGCCCTGCCCCCACCAAAGTTCTTTTCTCCGATATGAATAAGGCCATTCAGAAAGGTACCGTTGGTTAGTACAACAGATTTTGCTTTTATCTCAAGCCCCATTGAGGTCCTGATACCTTTTACTATACCGTCTTTGACTATCAGGCCGCCGACCATTTCCTGCCAGAAATCGACATTCGGGGTTTGTTCCAGCATTTTGCGCCATTCAGCAGCGAACATCATTCTGTCATTTTGTGTACGGGGGCTCCACATTGCTGGCCCTTTTGAGCGATTCAACATTCTAAACTGGATCATGCTCACATCTGAGACTATACCTGAGTAGCCACCCATGGCGTCTATTTCGCGTACGATCTGGCCTTTGGCTATGCCTCCCATGGCAGGATTGCAGCTCATTTGGGCTATGGTCTGCATATTCATGGTGACAAGGAGCACACTAGAGCCCATATTGGCAGCAGCAGCAGCAGCCTCGCAGCCAGCATGGCCGGCACCCACTACTATGACATCATATTCTTTAAACATTGGGTGGCAAAGTTAAGCAAAATGCGGCATCAGAATTTGCAGAAAGGGAGAATTATAAGAATATAACAAGATGGATGCAATGCGTTTGTTCCACGTGGAACAAGTGGATTCGTTGCTGACTAGTAGAGATGCAAAATCTTGCGTCTCTATAGAAGCATTTGTTCCACGTGGAACAAATCTTATTAATAGGCCTATGTGAAATTGGAAACCCCGCTGTGCTTGCTTTGGGAACCATTATGCACAAATCAACAATCACTTAGATAACAGCATGTGAAGAAATGATTAATCACGGCGACTCAAGGTATAAAATATGGACTTTAGAAAAATTGTTAGCATAGCTATGTGATCATGAAAGCATCATGGATCTTAATAGTGAGAGGTTTTTGCACAAATCAACATATGCTAAAAGCACAGTAGGTGGAAAGAAAATCAGAAGAAGAGGATGATAGCTCTTTTTATGCGTTCGAAACCAGGGATAATACTATTGCCTGACCCCATCCAGCCATGCTTTTCTCATGCGAAGTTGTTCAGCATTGGCTGGAGAAGTGAAATCTATAGTGTTGTAAAGCCTAACTTCAGATTTGAAGGCTTTGGTCTTGAGCGTTTTTTTGACGGCTTTGCCTTTTGCTGATTTGCGAAGAACACTAATTGTGACCTTGTCGCCTTCTTTTACTGTCCTAAGCCAATCCTGTCTGTACATCCTAAACCCCATAGCTGAGACCTTCTTGCCATTTACTTTTTCTATCTCATCTCCTACCTGGTATCCCAATGCCTTGCCAAAATCGTTCATGTTTTTCACTCCGGTCACTACTAATCCGTGTGTTGCAGGATTATAGCCCAGCTCGCATTGTCCAAAAGAAAAAGCCTTTTCCTTGTCGACCCGAGTATAGTTTACACCGGCATAGGCTAACACCTCCTCAAAAGGTAATGGTTTGCCTCCTATCACATAATCATCAAAAAAAGCCTTGATCTCAGGATATGTCAATGACACGATCTTTGGTATCAGCTCCTCATCTTTGAAAGCTTTATCCTTGCCATAAGATTTGGCAAGGTCCTGTATCAGTTCCATCAGGCCGTATTTGCCGTTTGACAGATGGAGCAGCTTCAGGTCAAGGCACATGGAGATCAGCATGCCCTTTGCATACACATTGTTATACTGGTCTTTGTATTTGTCCAGACAGCCTTTGCTCAGTTCGGTAAAAGACAACGAATCATTGAACCCGAACATGGCCTCATTCATTTTTTCCTTGATGACGTCCAGATATTGCTGCTGAGAGATAAGTCCATAGCGTACCTGAACCAGGTGGGCGTGATATTCTGTGGAACCTTCGTACAGCCACAGATGCTCACTCATTTTAGGATTATCAAAGTCAAAATTGGCGATCTCTTCGGAGTGGATATTGAGCGGGGTCACGATGTGAAAGAATTCGTGCGATGCCACGTCACGCACAGTCTGTGCAATGCCGGAATTATTTCCATCGATGAGAAAATACATCGATCCATATGAATGCTCCAATGCTCCAAATCCTCCCGTGATCGGATCATGATCGCTGAGGTAAATGAGAAAAGAATAATTCTTGACAGGAAGTTTGCCCCCAAGGTATTTGCCCTGGTCCTGAAGCAGTGTGTCGAGCACTATTGCGATAGCCCTTGCATTTGCTTTTTTGGAAGGAGAATAGACAGAGATCAGGATATCGCTTTCGCCGACATGAATATGTGCTGTATCAGGACGAGTATATAGGATCGGATTGTCCACTACTTCATTGTAAGTGCTCGTTTGATAAATGTCCTTTGTAGTGGTTGGGTTGTGACTGATCAGCGATGTGCTGCCATAGAATGAAGGCTGATGTGTGACATTTATTTCAAAAGGCTGCTTGGTATGATTTCTGAAATATCCGAAAATCGTATGCAGATTGAGTAAGTAGCAAGTGTCTGCTTCAAGATCCGTGCCTGCAGGTTCGAATATTGGATTGCCTTTGATCTTTGGGCGATAAGTATCGTTGACCTTGTAGGTGATCTTCGCGAGGGTGGTACTATTGCTGATCTCCCAGCTGTTTGTATCAATTCGGGTCACAGAGAGCGGATTGCCGGAGGCATCATAAGCTTTGAAATCTTCCACAAAGCGACCGAAATCATAAATGGAATAAGTGCCCGGAACGATCTTCGGCAGGCTGAAAACGATTTTGCTCTCGGTGAGCTGTGGCGGGATCAGTTCCACGGCGAGACGGCGGTCAGATACTTTAGTGAGGTCTATAGAATAATGATAAGTATTATCAAGTGCAAATGTGCTGTAAAAGCAAAAAAGACAGGATAATAAAAATAATGATTTTTTCATTTATGTATCTATTTATATTTTGTATTTAAGCCCCCTTTAGGGGGTTTGGGGGTTATAGTTTTCTAAGTTTATCCCAGAGCTCAGGCAGTTTTTTTATGATGGCAATTTGGCGTGCAGCGCGGTTTATCTCATCGGCAGGAGTACCGAGATATGTTTTGCCGCCTTCGAGAGATTTGGCAGATGCAGAGCTACCCAGTAGTACAGCACGATCGCCCACGGAAATATTTTTACTCAGAGATGATTTGCCGTATAGCGTTACAAAGTTTCCGATGCGAACATTGCCCGCTATGCCGACCTGTGCACAGATGATACAGTTCTCTCCGATAGTACTATCATGTCCTATATGTACCTGACTGTCGAGCTTCGTTCCTTTTCCTATTATAGTATCTGCTGATACACCGGCGTCTATGGTGCAGCCGCTGCCGATCTCTACGTTATCATGTATTACCGCGCGGCCTGCAGTATGCATTTTGTCGTAGTGAGTGCCTCGGCCTTTGTAGTAGAATGCATCGCCGCCGATAGTAGTATTGCCATGAATGATGACATTATCGCCGATCTCGGAATAAGCATAAATAGTCACATTAGGATAAATGATGCAGTTCTTTCCGATGGTCACATTCTCTCCGACGAAAGCATTTGGATAAATGACAGAGCCAGCGCCGATCTTAGCGCTGCGGGCGACTGGTGCATTGGAAACTAAAGTCGGCTGAAGCACTGTAGCGAGGGCATTGTATGCTATGAAAGGATCGACATTGTACAGCAGTGTTTTTCCTGTAGGCGCATCCATTTTTTTATTGATGAAAATAAAAGTGGCGGCAGAATTGAGAGCGAGAGAATAGTATTTCTCATGATCTACGAAAGTAATGTCGCCAGCGACGACATTGTGTATCTCATTGAGGCCTGTCACTGATCCGTCTGCGTCTCCGATGATCTCGGACTGTGTCTGTAGCGCAATATCCCTGACAGGAATGGGCTGTAAAAACTTCATGCTGCATTGATAAATAAGGCGGCAATTTAGGTAAAAAATGCAAGTATCACAGGCTAGCCTAAATAAATACAAATATCACAGAGGTCGAGAGAATAAGGAGAAGCAGCCAAGAGAATACAGAGTTGAATCGGCGTTATAGTCTCTGTGTTCTCAATGTATTTCTCTATACCTCCGTGAACTCTGTGATACAGGCTGTTTGCGATTGCCCCTAAAAAATTCCTACATTTGGCGTCTCAATAATAAAAATGAAAAACACAGCGCTCACACACATTCACCAGTCGCTCGGGGCCAAGATGGCAGAGTTCGCAGGATACAATATGCCCATCTCATACAGCGGTATCAATGCCGAGCACAATCAGGTGCGCAATAGTGTGGGAGTATTTGATGTATCGCATATGGGTGAGTTTATGCTGCGTGGGCCCAAGGCGCTCGACCTGATACAGCGCGTGACCAGCAATGATGCATCAAAACTCACTGACGGCAAGATACAGTACTCATGCCTGCCCAATGATAAAGGCGGTATAGTAGATGACCTGCTCGTCTATCGCCAGGGGCCTGAGGAATACTATCTCGTGGTCAATGCATCCAACATCGACAAAGACTGGAACTGGATCAGCAAGCATAATACAGAAGGCGTGGAAATGTCAAATCAAAGTGACAGTACCAGCCTGCTCGCAGTACAGGGACCAAACGCTATCAAGGTGCTCCAGAAGCTGACAGATGTTGATCTCAGCGCGATACCATACTACGCTTTCACTGTCGGGACGCTAGCAGGTATATCAAATGTCGTCATCTCCAATACCGGTTATACAGGTGCGGGAGGGTTCGAACTCTATGTACCAAATGCAGAAGCAGAGAAACTCTGGTATGCGGTATTTCAAGCAGGCGAAGAATACGGCATACTACCTACCGGCCTCGCATGTCGTGATACGCTGCGTCTGGAGAAAGCATTCTGCCTGTATGGTAATGACATTGACGACACGACCTCGCCGATAGAAGCCGGGCTGGGCTGGATCACTAAGTTCACCAAGCAATTCACCAACTCAGAATACCATAAGCACCTGAAGGAAACAGGCGTGAGCAAAAAGCTCGTCGGTATCGAGATGATAGATCGCGGCATACCACGCCAGCACTATAAGATCAAGGACGCCGCAGGCAATGAGATCGGCGAGATCACCTCAGGTACACAGTCACCCACACTGGGCAAGGCCATCGGACTCGGCTATGTCAAAACGGAATTCTCTCCTGTGGGCACAGAGGTTTATATCGATATCCGCAACAGCCTGGTCAAAGCAAAAGTGGTCAAGACGCCGTTTTTGTAAAAAATATTGATTGAGCATATTCTTCTTTTAGATTTTCATTTGTTACATTTAAGTAAAATGTAAGAAAATGAAATCGTTTTATAGCATATCTATCTTGCTTTTTAGCCTCATAAATACTACTCAGGCACAAGCACCAAGTTGGCTATGGTCTAAAGGGGTTGTTAGCGCTGTAGGTGGCAGTGTAAAAGTAGATGTAAACGGGAATGCTTACGTAACTGGTGCATTCACCAATACAGTATCATTTGGCGATGATACCTTGATTGGTATCGGATATGGAAATATTTTTGTTGTAAAATATGATCCGTCTGGCAATGTAATATGGGCGAGAAGTGCAGGTGGGCCAGGTAATGGTTATGATGCGGCAAACAGTATATGCGTAGATGCCAAAGGCAATGCATATATAGCAGGAAGTTTTGATGGCGATACTCTTATTTTCGGAGCAGATACTTTGATCAATACCGGCCTTCACAACATTTTTATCGCAAAATATGATTCTTCCGGAAATTTAATCTGGGCTAAAAGTGCGAAAGGACCCGGCTATGATGTAGGGTGCAGTATAAGCACAGACGCCATGGGGAATGCATACATGACAGGATATTTCAGTGGGTCTTCAATTGTTTTTGGGACGGATACTATAACACCTATTAATACAGGTCAATTCAATATTATTATTGTAAAAATCGATTCTGTAGGTAATGTACTTTGGGCTAAAAATGCTGGAACTACGGGATTTAATCAGGGTCTTGGCATAAGTATAGATGCAAGCGGGGATTCATATATAACTGGGTACTTCACTGATACAATTGCTTTTAATGCCGATACCCTAAAAGGTCACGCTGGATCTGACAATATTTTTATTGCAAAATTCGACCCGTCAGGCAATGAGATATGGGCAAAAAATCCTAATGGCATAGGTCAATCGAATAGCATCAGTACTGATGTCAGTGGTAACGCTTATATAACAGGATATTTCGAAAATCCCTTTATGTCTTTTGGGGAAGATACATTAACCAATGCAACATACTATTACCATTCCTTTATTGCAAAATACGACTCATCGGGTAATGCGGTCTGGGCTAGAAGTATCAGTGGAACTACGAATAATGTTGCTAATGCGGTATGCACCGATTTAAATGGAAGCGCATATATAACGGGGTATTTCAACGATACAACTATATTTTTCGGACCTGATACACTAATAAATTCAAACAGCCAGAATATTTTTGTGTGCAAATATGATCGATCGGGCAATGTAATTTGGGCACAAAGCGTAGGTGGTGGTACTGACGATAGTTGGGGGATAGGCACCGATCTTTTGGGCAATGCATATATAACTGGGGGGTATACAGTTCCAAGTATCATATTCGGTACCGATACTTTATATACTACTGTCGGAGGCCAGAGTTTTTTTCTTGCTAAACTTGATTCATCGAATCAAAATCCCGCAGGTATTTCAACGATAAATTCCCCAGACAAAATCACCATCTACCCCAATCCCTCTAATGGCACTTTTTATTTCAGTGGTGTGCAGAGCGGCTCTAGTATAGAGGTATACAATATGCTGGGTGAGATGGTCTATAGCGGTCAGGGGAATACTGATATCTACCCTGTGAGCCTGAGCGGACAGGCTAAGGGAATATATTTCTATAAGGCCAGTAATAATGCAGGCACAATACAGCAGGGTAAGATGGTGCTGGAGTGATTTGGAGTAGACTTTCCAAGTTTCTGTGACTGGAAATGGGTACAAAATAAATTCAGGGATCATTCGATGCAGATAAACTTGGAAAGTCTGAACTGGCATGGCTCTGTTCCACGTGGTGTATTTATTTTCTGATATCAAGTCCCTTGTGCAATTCGAATTATTTAGCTATATTTGAATTTAATAAGCTATTAAAGCAAAATGAAATTCAATTATGCATATAATTGATTCAAATACTAAAATAAATTATGTACAAGATGCTGTTTTAATTGACTTTAAGATTTTGATGAATCTGACTCTCCGGAACCCGGAACCTGCTTAATTTAATATACATTTTATCTAATTCCACGATTCAAATAGTAAATTGATAGATTATTCGACTTCTAACTTTATTCAAATTGAAATTAATTGTATTACAAATAAGGGTCAGTATGTCAAAGTCCATAAATTTTAAATCCTCAATTATTGTTCTCAGTTCTCTATTTTCACAATAAATAGTGAATTGAAATAAATCTCCAATCTGATATTTAACACGACTAACTTCTCCATCAATAAAAGTAATTATAGGTTGTCTAACCGGTAACCCAATAAAAACCTCATCTCGTAAAATTTGAGTTAATTGTTCACACTGATTTGTAGAATAACCCATCCTTAAAAGGTTTTTGAGTAATCGTATTAAAAAGAAACGAATAAAATCAGGTACAAACTTCATAAACCCTTATACTCATATTGATATTAAGAGTTTATTTTCCTGTTAATTTTTAAACAAATTTGAAAAATTACTTATAATGTAAGAGGGAAAGGTCGGAAGACACGGAGGGAATCAAACCCACACCTTATCCTGAGTTAGAGGATTGTTCTATTCAATTAAACTACATGTCCTCCTTATCTTTCCCTCATTTTTATTTTCCCGTTAATTTTTCAATGATTTTGAGTAATCTCTCATTTTCATTTTGTAGGTAGGTGACTTGGTCGGATAATTTCTGGGTCAGTTCTTTATTTTCTTCTTGTAGGTTTTCAATATAACCATAGAATTTTTCGATGTGACTATTATCAAAATTGAAAGTTTGGAACTCGTCTTTTAAAAGATTTTCGATAGGGACATCTAAAATCTTGGATATTTCTTTGAGTCTATCAGTAGTAAGTTTAATACCCCCAGATTCGAGTTTAGAATAGGTATTTTGAGAGATATTGAGTTTGGATGACATATACTCTTGTGTATAGTTCTTATTCTCTCTAAATCGTTTAATTCGTGTTCCTACTTTATTATCCATATGGTAAAGATAAAATTTATCACTTATCCGAATAAATTAAACATTAGGTGTTTAAAGTATCACTAAGGATAGTCCAATATGTCATATAGGAACCTGAGTTTTGTTTTCTTAATAAAACTTAGAATATGAAAAAAATAACAACCCTCTTTACTCTTACAGTTTTGTCATTAACTCTTTTCTCACAACTTCCCTCATATGTTCCGACGAATGGATTAGTCTGTTTCTATTCCTTCAATGGTAATGCGAATGATGTTAGTGGAAATGGGAATAATGGAACTGTCAATGGATGTACATTGACTACTGATAGATTTGGTAATCCTAACAGTAGTTATTATTTCAACGGGATCAATAACTACATTGAGATTCCTAACAATAGTTACTTACAGATTACTGGACCTATTAGTATTACTCTCTGGGTTTATCCTGACACGGTGATGAGTATCTCACAGACACAAGGAATGAGATTAGTAGATAAAACTACTGTGGGTGGGACTGATGGTTATTTATTAGATATGGGTGAAAATAATGGGGGTGTTCCAGGTAATGAATATCGTTCAAGATTTATTGGTGCAAATAGTGTTAATCAACCAAGATCAACCGAATTTTATACTATTGATCATGTTTGGTGGAATATAACTTTGACCTATGATGGTAGTCAAGTCATTTTTTATCTCAACGGAAGTGTAGATACAATCATTCCTTTATCGGGGTCTCAGAGTATCAATACTAATCCGGTACTCATTGGTGGTAATTCATTATTAAATGGGACTTGGTTTTATGGAAAAATGGATGATATAGGTATTTATAATCGTTGTTTAACTCCATCTGAAGTTTCACAGTTATATACTCAATCTACTTGTTCGGTTTATGATACTGTTTATACCAGTGTAGTAGATACTTTAATTATTCACTCTAATCTAACCGGGGTTAGTCCTCCAAATAATACCAACACATTAACTGTATATCCTAATCCTACATCAAGTCAAGTTATCATTAATACAGGTAATTATTCGAGTATGTCAGGTTATACCCTAAAAGTGATTAATGACTTGGGACAATCAGTTTTTCAAAGTTTAATTAATCAACAGGTTTTTAATGAAAGTATTCAATCCTGGGGAGGTAATGGGACTTATTTTATTGAAATTTTTGATACTTCCAATACTCTTATAGATAAACGGGTAATTGTTATTGAATAAAATCCTTGTATTTCTTGACTTGTGTGTAGATAGAATTTAAAGAACCTTTCATTTGAGTAGTCTTTGATTTCTCATTTTTTAATTCGTCCTTTAACTTATCAATCTGATTGTCTTTAGGGTCTCTGTTTTGAGTCGTAAAAGTCTTATGGTTTTTAAGTTGTTTCATAGTCTATATATTTAATTCTAAAACTAAAAACAACCTGAGAACGGATTTTTTATATATGGGGAAAACTAACAACCCTTATGTGTCTTATCAATTTTTTTAAAAGAGTAATTTTAAGATTAATCACCTCGAAAAGAAAAATTCAAATGAATAGGTTTCACACTTTTTTAACTGGAATATTCCCCAATAATCCTTTGATAAATCTTTTTCCATCCAATGTTAATGGACAATTATCTATGATAAGTTGTGTTGTTATGTATCCTGATTATAGTTGTACTTTTACGGTGAAAGTAGTTGGTCGAGAATTAGAACTAAATTTTAGTATTCTTAAATGTCCCCCACAGATAAACGGATGTCCATTTCCTGACTCAATTTTTTATCTATCGGATGTTAGTCGGACTTTGAATACAAACTATCAACGAATTTCAGATCATCTTATTTCTTCTCATTACAACTGGGTTCCTTAAAATTTACTTCTCAGGTCCCAATAAATTTTTCAGATAATTTTCCCTTCTCTGTTTTCTCAATTCTTTAGGTAATCTTACCATAGATTTCTCTTTCTTTTCCTCTTTTTTAACCACTTCTAATCCCTCTAAAATATCTACTTTATTACTCAAATCTCTTTCATTCTTGACCAAACCACTCACCAACATCCTATCAAACATATCAGTCTCAAAATTTCTCCTATTCAATTTATAACAAAACTCATCCAAATAAGTCTGTAAATACTCACCACGTATTGAGTGATGAACTCCTAATAATTGTTTCTTAGAATTAGATATAACCGTATGAACCCAAGGTAATTTCTTAACTCCATCCCTACCACTCATTGTCTCAGGACTATGTTTTTCCACTACCTTTTTAATCTTAGTATATGACTTAGAATTGTCAGATATAATATGAGAATCACCACTTACATGTTTCTCAATTTCATAATTAACTCCATCACTCTTTAAATCATCCATGACTATCATCTTGACATATCCTAACTCTCTATTCACCTTATATCCTTTCATCTGGGGTCTTTCTCTTGATTCACACATAACCAAGACTGGTAATTGTCTTTGACTCCCTAATCCAGATTTTAAAGATTCTTTGACTATCTCCCCTTGTTCATCCCTAACCGGTTGTGTCACGACTTCAAACATTCCGTGATCCAATTCAATTTGACCACTTAATTTATATTTCATTTCTCTTTGACCCATATTACTACGGATTTTCCACATCAAATTTTGAATAGTCTCATACCTGTTAAATCCTAATTGTCTCTGTAATTCTAAACACGAAAATGATTTCTTTATACTGGTCATTAAATGGATGGTCATAAACCAGACTTGTAATGGGAGATTAGATTGTTCCATTAATGTTCCTGATTTAAGAGTAGTACGGGAACCACAGATAGAACATTTAAACTTTTCGACTGATTTTAAATACCAGTGTTTAGTTACTGAGTTACATTCTTTACAAATTATACCACGAGATAAACGTAATTGTGAGAGATAGTCTTTACAACTTTGTTCGTCTGGAAACTGTTTATTAAATTCTAAAATATTCATAACATTTATGATTTATGAGATACAAAGATAAGTAGTCACTACGCAGTGTATCTGCGTAGTAGAAAATAAGTTTTAATTAATTTGTTAAAATATATAATGGAAAGGAAGAAGATGTAGGTTAAATTAGGCAGGTTCCGGGTTCCGGAGAGTCAGATTGATGAAAATTAGCCAAATAGTTTCAAAAATGGATTTTTTATATGTATAAGTGAAAAAATGTTTGGGCCAGGCTTGTGCACTAAAAAGCGGATATTTGTGTTTATATAATACAGATACAGCCGTCCATGACCAGCATCAAACATTATTCTCTATTCATTATTCTCTGTTCTCTATTTATTTTTTCTTCCTGCAAGACAAAGAAGATAGCGACAGGTTCCACCAGAGCGCATATCAAGGACTCCATCATGCTGAGCAATGAGGCAGCACAATACATCATCAAGTCCCGAGAAAACAAAATAGACTATGACTGGTTCTCGACCCGAATCAAAGTAGAGTATAGCGACAACAATATAAGTCAGGATTTCACCGCAGTAGTGCGTATGAAGCGGGATAGCATACTCTGGGTCTCGCTGCAGGGGCCGTTTGGTATAGAAGGTGGCCGTATACTCGTGACCCGCGACAGTATCTTCGTGGTCAATAAGCTCAGCAATGAATACATCCGTCAGCCGATCTCGTATCTGTCAAAACTGATGCCGATACAGACCAATCTGCCGGAGCTACAGGATTTTATCATGGGGTCGTACCTGCTCTTTACACATGCGGTGCCGGAATACCTGGGCATGGAGGACAGCCTTCATCAGGTGCGTGCCGAGTCGCCTGAGTTTCGCTACCAGTCAGGCCTTTATCCCCAAAACTATACATTGGCCAAAAGCGTGTTGACAGACAAAATGCTAAACCAGCAGATGAACCTTACCTTTGACGGGTACTCGGTGGAGCAGGGCAAACCTTTCTCCAATGAGCGGAGCATCGATATCAGGCAAGGAAATAAAAACCTCAACATGCATTTGGTTTTCACCAAGATCAAAGTCAATGAAGTATTGAATTTCCCCTTTGAGATAGGCTCCGCGATGAAGGAAGTGGATAGCATCAGATTTTAATTGACGTGATAGAAATATTTAAAAATAAATTAATCCCCAAACTCCCTAAAGGGGGCTTTAATACAACGGCTGTTAAAGCCCCCTTTAGGGGGTTTGGGGGTATGGCCAGATACATTGTCTTTGCAGCATTGCTGGTCGGTTTGTTTTTTCCGCTGCATATCATCCTCGCGCAGTCCTCGTCAACCAGTCAGACAAACAAACAAAAGAAAGAGCAGCTCGAGCAGCAGATGAAGTCCCTGCGCAAAGAGATCGCCGATATGGAAAAGCAGCTCAAAGAAACGAGCAGTATGAAAAATAAAAACCTCGAAGAGGTGCAGATACTGACCGAGAAGATCAAAAAGCGGGAAGACCTCATTTCAAACTACAGTAACCAGATAGATAATCTGGAGAATAATATCACAAGCACTGAGAAGAATATCGAGTCACAAACAGTGGAGGTAGAGAAAATGAAAGTGGATTATGCGAAGATGCTACGCACGACATATAGTGATCTCGCCATACAGAATGAATATACTTTTCTCATATCGTCGACTTCATTCAACGAAGCAATAGCACGCTATAACTATCTCAAACGAATATCAGAATATCGCCGTAAGAAAGCAGAAGAGCTGGACCAGATCATCAATGATCTCCAGAATAAAAAGACAAGCCTCGAGCAGAGCAAGAAGAAGAAAGAAGGGCTGCTCGAAGCGCAGAGCGAACAGAAGGAAAAACTCCTAGGGGAAAAAGAAGAGACAGACAAAATGATCGCACAACTCGGCGAGAAAGAGAAAAAACAACGCCGCTATGTGGAGATCAAAAATAAAGCAGTGCAGGCATTGAACAGTAAGATCCAAAAGATCATAGAAGATGAAATAAAATCAGCGCGTAAGAAAGCAGAAGATGCTGCCAAGAAAAAAGCACTGGCTGAAAATAAAAAATCAGGAACGACCACAACCATATTGCCGAAGAGCAGTGCCAGGACAGAAACCATCCTGATGTCACCAAAAGACCAGGAACTGAGCAATGATTTCGCGAGCAATAAAGGCAAGCTGCCATGGCCGGTGGCGAAAGGCACCATAGTCGGAGCCTTCGGCAAGCATGAGCACCCGACACTCAAGGGTGTATTTACAGAGAATAATGGACTTGATATAAAGGCCGAGGATGGTTCACACGGCAGGGCGATATTTAAAGGCTCTGTGGTCAGTGTATTCACACTGCCGACCACACAGACCTGTATCATAGTCAAGCATGGGGAGTATTTCACAGTATATTCAAATATAGCTGAGGCTACTGTCAAATCAAACGACAATATCATCACTAAGCAAAATCTTGGCACGCTTTATACTGATAAAAATGAGGCTCAGACCAAAATACATATCGAGATATGGAAAGGCAAAGACAAACTCAATCCTGCCGAGTGGCTTTCTGCTAATTGATAAATTATTATCCGACTTTTTTACCTTCGTTGTACTTTAATCCTATTCCCCCATGGTAAGACTACTCAGAATATTTTTTGTATTTATCTCATTGCTTATTGTTCACAGCGTGATGCTTCAGGCTCAGGAGACCACCTTTCATGCCAACGGCCCGGATGACTATCGTGAGGGTTTACATGCCTTCATCAATGTGACACTCTACAAGGACTATAAAACCAAGATCGAAAATGCGACACTGGTCATCAGAGATGGCAAGGTAGTAGAGGCCGGCGCAGGCGTGACCGTACCAACTGGCGCCATAGTGCATGACCTCAAAGGCAAGTTTATTTATCCGTCTTTCATAGACATCTACTCCGACTATGGTATGCCCGTGGTCACAAAGATCCGTCAGGAAAATCCTCAATATGAATCCAACACCAAAGGCGCGTATAACTGGAACCAAGCAATTAAATCAGACTTCGAAGCATACAAAAACTTTCAGGTCAGCGATATACGTGCAGACGAACTCAGGAAGCTGGGCTTTGGCACGGTACTGACCCATCGCAAGGATGGTATCGCTCGCGGCACAGGCACTGTCGTCACGCTGAATACTGATAAGGAAAACAAAGTGATACTAAAAGGGAATGCATCTGCGCATTACTCTTTTAATAAAGGCTCCTCTACTCAGGCATATCCCGAATCGCTCATGGGCGCAATAGCCCTGATACGCCAGACATATCTGGACGCGCAGTGGTACAAAAGTCTCACAGAAAAAAAAGAATACAATATCACCCTTGAAGCATGGAATAATAGTCAAGGACTTCCTCAGATATTTGATGCCGGAAGCTGGCAGAATGCATTGCGGGCAGACAAGATCGGCAATGAGTTTGGAGTGAAATACATCATCAAAGGCGATGGCACAGAGTACCGCCGTATCAAAGAGATCAAAGACACAAAAGTACGTTATATCCTGCCATTGGTTTTTCCCAAAGCATATGATGTAGAGGATCCATACAAGGCGTTGATGGTCGGACTCGATGATATGAAACACTGGGAACTCGCACCTGCCAATGCCACTGCACTCAGCAAAGCCGGTGTTGATTTTGCGCTGACCACATCTGATCTCGAGAAAAAAGAAGACTTTCTAAAAAATCTCCGCACCACTGTGAAGTATGGCCTGAAAGAAGAAGAAGCGCTCAAGGCTATCACATGGAATCCGGCGCAATTTCTGAACATACAGGATATGGTAGGTTCACTCGATAAGGGGAAACTGGCGAACTTTATCATCACATCAAAACCACTCTTCGATGATAAATGTGTGATCAATGAAAACTGGATACAAGGAAGGAAATATGAGATCAATAGACCGGACCCCAAGGATATAAGAGGGGAGTATAAACTAACACTTGTTAGTAGGAAAGGAACTATCAACTACCCATTACTGAAAGTGACAGGAGAAATAGCAACACCAAAAGGACAGCTAACGATTGATACTAATAAAACGGAAGTTAAGATCGGCTACAAGGATAATGAGATCACACTTTCATTTGCTGCTGACAAGAAAAAACCTAATGACAAATATCTGTTGACCGGTAATGCCGATCAGGTTGCTAAGGCTTGGAAAGGCAAAGGTCAATCTCCCGATGGTGACTGGCTGGACTGGACGGCAGAATTTATCAAAGAAATACCGGACACATCTAAACCGCCAAAGAAAGACACAATAGATTTTGCTTCAATGAGCAAGGTTACTTATCCGTTTATGGGTTATGGCAATGAAGAAATACCCCAGGCAGAAAATGTGATTATCAAAAATGCGACGGTATGGACAAATGAAAAAGAAGGCATTTTAAAGAATGCGGATGTAGTCATTAAAAATGGAAAGATCGCTGCAGTAGGCAATAACCTGAGTTGTGCAGAATGTAAGTCTATAGATGGCAATAATATGAATGTCACATCCGGTATCATAGATGAGCACAATCATATTGCGATACAAGGTGAGGTGAACGAAGGCACAGAGGCCAGCAGCGCAGAAGTGAGGATAGGAGATGTGATCACGAGCGAAGACATCAATATCTATCGCCAGCTGTCAGGCGGTGTCGTGGCCGCACAACTGCTGCATGGCTCTGCCAATCCTATCGGCGGTCAGTCGGGTCTCGTGAAATTCAGATGGGGATATGCACCTGAGAAAATGAAAATAGAAGGTGCTGATGGTTTTATCAAGTTCGCGCTCGGTGAAAATGTGAAGCAGTCCAACTGGGGCGATAAATACTCTATCCGCTACCCTCAGACCCGTATGGGCGTCGAGCAGACCTATGTGAATGAATTTACTCGTGCGAGAGAATATGAGAAAGCATTGAAAGAAAAGAAGAATGTCCGCCGTGATCTGGAGCTGGATGCGCTCGTGGAGATATTGAACAAAAAACGTTTCATCACCTGTCACAGCTATGTACAGAGCGAGATCAATATGCTTATGCATGTGGCAGATTCATTTGGTTTCCGGGTGAATACTTTCACTCACATACTTGAGGGCTACAAAGTAGCGGACAAGATGAAAGCACATGGCGCCAATGGTTCGACATTTGCGGATTGGTGGGCATATAAATACGAAGTGATAGATGCGATCCCATACAATGCTTCTATTATGACCAAAGTCGGCATCAACACTGCGATCAACTCGGACGATGCTGAGATGGCGCGCCGCCTCAATCAAGAAGCAGCTAAGTCAGTGAAATACGGAGGTATGGCAGAAGAAGATGCCTGGAAGATGGTCACACTCAATCCTGCTAAAATGCTCCACCTCGATAGCCATATGGGTAGCCTCAAGGTTGGCAAAGACGCAGACATCGTGATATGGAGCGATAACCCGCTATCGATCTATGCGAGTGTAGAGAAGACTTATGTCGATGGCATTTGTTTCTATGATAAAGATAAAGATGCAGCTAAAAGAGAATCTATCCAACGCGAACGGGCACGTATAGCACGCAAAATGCTCGACGAAAAGAAAGCAGGAGCGCCTACTCAGGAAGTACCAAAGAAAAGCAATATGGTATACAGCTGTGGAGGCAATGATTAATGTAGAGACGCAAAATTTTGTGTCTCTCGGACTTTAAAATGAAATTACACAAGAAATTTAAGCTAATGATAAAGAGATTAAAAATTATTGCACTACTGGTATCGTCAATTGTCAATTGTCAATTGTCAATTGCTCAAGAGGATGTCCCAACGCCCGCGCCGAAGCAAACAGAAAAGATATGCCTCAAAGGCGGCACAGTGCACGTGGGCGACGGCAAGGTGATAGAGAATGCCTATGTGGTATTTGAGAATGGCAAGATCACCGATGTTTTCTCTGCGAGCGATATCAAGACAGAAGCTACGCTTGGCAAAGTGATAGATGTGACGGGCAAACAAATATATCCCGGGGTGATCTCACTTAACAGCATACTCGGATTGGTGGAGATCGAAGCAGCGAGAGCTACAGATGACCAGGCGGAGGTAGGTAGTTCCAATGCGGATGCACGTGCCATCATTTCATACAATACAGACTCCCGCGTCACACCGACAGTCCGCTCCAATGGTGTGCTCTATGCGCAGATCGTGCCGCAGGGTGGGAGGCTATCAGGCACATCAGCTGTGGTCCAGCTCGATGCCTGGAACTGGGAAGATGCGGCTGTCAAAGCAGAAGACGGCATCTTCATCTCGTGGCCGGGAATGTATAAAGCAAAGTATAGTGAAGGCGTATTCGAAGGATATGAACTCAACAAAGACTATGATAAAAACGTACAGGAGTTGAAAGACTATTTCGCGGAGGCAAAGTCGTATGCCGCCATTGCTCATGAAAAAAAGAACCTTCGCTTTGAGGCGATGAAAAAGCTTTTTACAGAGAAACAAAATCTATATGTGCGTGTGGGATATGTCAAAGAGATGCTTCATGTGATAGACTTCGCGCAAAGTATGGGACTGAATATTGTACTCGTAGGCGCAGCGGATTCATATATGATAGCAGATATACTGGCGGCAAAGAAAATACCCGTGATACTCCAGAAAACACACCAGCTTCCGTCATATGATGATGAAGACATTCAGCAGCCGTATAAAACTCCTGCAATACTCCAGCAGGCGGGAGTGCTGTTTGCGCTGAGCATAGGCGGCTTCTGGCAGGAGCGAAACCTGATGTTTGAAGCAGGCACAGCTTCTGCTTATGGCCTCAGCAAAGAACAAGCCCTTGCCGCTATCACAGCAAACTCCGCCAAGATCCTCAAGCTCGACAGCCGTATCGGTACAATAGAAAAAGGCAAGGATGCCAGCATCATCATATCAGACGGCGACCTGCTCGATATGCGCTCATCGAATATCACACTGGCATTCATTGATGGCCGTCAGATCGATCTGGACAATAAGCAGAAAGAACTCTACAGAAAATTTTCGCAGAAATATTTCGGAAAGTAGCTTGTAGGGACAGGTCGTGACCTGTCTCCCTTTTCACAGGACAGGTCACGACCTGTCCCTACAACATTTGTTCTTTCAGAAACAATACGTATTTTTATCCCAAGGAAATGGTGTCTTCCTATTTAACCGTCTCGGCTGAGCCGAGGCTAATGGCGCCTACAAACAGGATTAAATAATCAGCGGAGCATTCGCATTAAATTGTTTGTAGGTATGAAAAAAATAATAATACTCGTCGGGATCGGAGGAATGATAGGCAGCATAGCACGCTATCTTACTTCGACTTATTTCACCAAGGCATTTCCATCAGCTTTTCCTTATGGCACTTTTGCTGTCAATATTTTTGGCTGTTTAGTGATCGGCATTATTTACGGTCTTACTGAACGCTATAATTGGTTCACGAGTGATTGGAGGCTTTTTCTCGCTACGGGTTTCTGCGGTGGCTACACTACCTTCTCTTCTTTTGCGATTGAAAATGTGCAGCTATTACAGCAGGGCAACTATTTCACCTTTGGTTTATACAGCATTAGTAGTTTCACCCTTGGGCTGATCGCTGTTTACATAGGCTTTACATTGGGAAAGATATAGCATTTATATTTACACAATTCACATATAAGGCCACTTTCATGACAGTTTCCTGTTGATTTGCTTAAAAAGAAGGAAACTTTTGAACCTTTTTTTGTTTCCTGCGTTTTTTGATGTTACATTTGCGGCCCGCATCAGAAAAAATGAGTCAACTCAATAATATCATTACTAAGAGTGCCGAACTCTTTCTCCGCTATGGGGTCAAGAACCTCACTATGGATGAGATAGCCAGGCAGCTGGGTATGTCTAAGAAGACGATCTATCTCTATGTGGCCAATAAATCTGATCTGATACAGAAAGTGATGCAGGCACATCTGGACAAAGAGGACAGCTTCATCAAAGAGGTGCAGAAGACCTCAAAGAATGCCCTGGAGGAAAACCTGAGGACAATGACATTCATGTGTGAAGATCTCCAAGGATTTAATAGTACTGTTTTTTTTGAGCTGCAAAAATATTATCCCGAGTCATACGCCTTATTTAACGAGCATAGGGAAAAGGTGGCTCTGCGGCGCATCCTCAATAACCTGAAGGCGGGTATAAAAGAGGGCCTGTACCGCAAAGATATAGATACAGAGATCGTGAGCCGGATATTCGTCTCGGCGCTGGATATACTGACAGACCAGCAGCGGTTTCCGTCGAAGAAGTATCATTTTTATAATTTATATAAAGAATTTGTCAATTATCATCTCGGGGGAATACTGACACCTAAGGGAGTGACATACTTAGAACAAAGTAAACTACTGAAATCACTAATGCCATGAGGAAAATATTAATACTAGCTGTCATTTTTCTGAGCTTCTACCAGCTACCGGCACAGTCGGGGTTCAAGACATATTCCCTCAAGCAAGCGGTAGAATATGGTATCCAGAATAATATCGCAGCAAAAAATGCCAAGCTCAGCGAGACGGAAGCTGTAGCAAAAAATCATGAACTATTATCTATAGGACTACCCCAGATCGGAGCTGAATTTGACTATCAGTATTATATGATCAAGCCAACAAGTCCTGCTTTCGCACAAGATCTTACTCTTTTTGGACTACCAGCAGGCACTAAAATATATTTTAACCTAAACAATAATATTAATACCGGGGTGACCCTAAATCAGCTCGTATATGATACCAGGTTTTTTATTGGGATACAGACATTCAAGCATTTGATAACATTGTCACAGCAGACTTCTGCACTCACTGTGCAGGACATCAGATATAACATCATTAAGGGCTATTATGAAGTTCAGGCCGCCAAAGAAATCATTCGTGTGCTTGACTCCAATCTTGTCATTATTCAAAAACTATTGCATGACACGCGGGAAACTTATAAAGAAGGTTTGATAGAAGAGACTGATGTGGACAGGCTGGAGCTAGGTGAGTCGACGCTTAAAAGCCAGATCAATAACACAAAAAATCTCTATGATCTAGGTATGGCATCGCTCAAATATAATATGGGGTTGCAACTAACTGATCAAATAGCCCTGACAGATGACATAGTGTCACTACGTAAACAAATCGCAGATGCTGCTCCAAGCTCATTTGACCCTAATCAACGTATAGAGGCTCAACTGATACAAACGTCTATCACACTCAAAACTTACGATAAAAAACAAAGACAGGCAGGGTATTACCCTGCATTATATGGTTTCGCAAATCTAGGCGCCGGGTCTCAGGTAAATTATTTTCATGATTTTTTTACAAGAGAGAACCTGGGTAATGGTCAATCAGCCAGCAACTGGTTTGATCAGGCATATGTGGGCTTCACTCTCAAGATACCAATATACGATGGCGGACAGAAGGAGGCATCAGTCAAACAAGCCAAGATAGAATTGCAGAAAGCCAATAATGATCTGGAGAATTTCAAAAATCAATCAACACTACAGGTCGATGCAGCTAAAACCACATTCGGTACAAATCTTATCGAAGAGCAGAATGCAAAAGAAAGCATGAGGCTGAATAATAAGATATTCAGCAAGACTGAGACGAAATATAAAGAAGGCGTGAGCTCCAGTTTTGAATTGATACAGACACAACAGGATCAGACCACCAATCTGATAAGGTACTATACTGCTGTGAAAAATGTACTGACCTCACGCGCTGATCTCGACAAAGCATTAGGAATACAATAAAACAACAAAGAAATAAATCAAGATATGAAACATCAAAGACTATCGGTACTGGCACTGACAGTGATGCTATTGGCAGCTTGTACAGGTGGAGAGAAGCAGGACCTCGCCGCAAAAAAGAAAGAACTATCAGATCTCAAAGGTAAAGACAGAGATATCACAGCCAGAATAATTGTGCTCGAAAAAGAGATAGCCAAACTGGATACAACTATGAAGATAGCTGCCAAGACCAAACTGGTAGGTGTGGATACCTTAGAGCCGGTCACTTTCAAACATTATGTAGAAATAGAGGGCCAGGTAGATGCTAAAGAAAATGCACTCGCCCTACAGCTCGCTCCGGGTGTGGTGACAGCGATATTGGTCAATGTCGGCGATCACGTGCGCAAAGGACAGGTGCTGTTCACCACCGATGCGAGCGCTACAGAAGCGCAGATCGCTACGGTAAAAACCCAATTGTCCCTCGCAACTACAGTGTATGAAAAGCAAGCACGCCTCTGGAAGGAAAACATCGGCAGCGAAGTACAATACCTTCAGGCCAAGACCAATAAAGAAGCTGCTGAGAGCCAGTTCGCACAATTGCAAAATGCAGTAGAGCTCACTAAATGTAAATCTCCGATAGATGGAGTGGTGGATGAGATACGTCTGAAGATAGGAGACATGGCGGCACCGTCGCAGGCTATGCCCGGTATCAGAGTGATCAATAACTCAAGCCTCGTGATCAAAGCTAAACTTAGTGATGCACAGATAGGATTACTTGAGGTAGGCGACTTAGTCGATGTCAATTTCCCAGACATAAATAAAACCATCCAGTCTAAAGTTTCTTTCGTAGGGCAGGTGGTAGACAAACAGACACGTACCTTCAATGTAGAAGTGAAACTGGATAATAAGGGTGCTAACTACAAAACAAATATGATCGCCAAATTACTTATCAATGACGACACACAGCCGAATGTAATAACTATACCGACCAATACTATCCAGCAAAATGAAAACGGACAGAACTACGTGCTGGTGGCAGAAAATAATGTCGCAGTCAAAAAAATAATAGAAACGGGCAGTGAATATAACGGCACGACCGTAGTGAAAAAGGGACTAAGCAAGGGAGACAAGGTCATCAGCTTCGGATACAGCGAGGTGGTAGACGGACAGAACATTAGCTATTAAGCACCCCTCCCATCCTCCCCAAAGGGGAGGTGTGAAAGAGTGTAGATGAATATTAAAGTATAAAAGGAAAAGAAACAATTAAACCCACTTTGTATTAGCCCTCCTGCTTTGGGGGAGGGTTGGGTGGGGGTCAAAATATCATATCATGATAAGCGCAGAAAGACTAAAAGAACTCCCTATAACCAGATGGTGTGTCAATAACCGCACCAGCATCTATATTTTTACCATACTGGTGAGTGTGGCCGGGTTCTATATATACCAGAACCTTCCCAAAGAACTTTTCCCCGATGTGGTCATGCCGACCATATCTGTCACTACGATATATCCCGGTGCATCCCCTCAGGACATTGAAAACCTCATCACCAAGCCTCTCGAAAAACAACTGAAGTCTATATCCGGTATCAAAAAGATCACCAGCAACTCTATGTCAGACTTCGGCCTGATAGTAGCCGAGTTTAACTCTGATCAGGATTCAAAACTATGTAAGCTCAAGGTCAAAGATGCAGTGGACAAAGGGAAAAAAGACCTGCCATCCGATCTCAAGAATGATCCGCAGATACAGGAGTTTGATATATCCGAGCAGCCGATCATGAATATCAACTTGGCGGGAGACATTCCGCTTGAGCAACTAAAAAAATATGCCAAGAGCCTCAAGGATAAAATAGAGGGGATGAAGGAAATAACACGTGTAGACATCATAGGCGGCTATACACGTGAGATACATGTAGATGTAGATATGTACAAGATGACGGCATCGGGCATATCACTTTCCGACATCGAGAATGCCATAGCCCGCGAGAACTTGAACGTCTCCGGAGGTGAAGTAAGAGTGGGAGAGATGCGTCGTAACCTGAGGATCACCGGCGAGTTTACATCGCCTAACCAGATCGGCAATATAGTTGTACGTTCTTTCACCGGCAATCCGGCTTTTATCAAAGATATCGCTACTGTCACTGATTCACATGCTGACAAACAGGACTTCGCACGCCTCGATCACAAAACTGTCGTAACGCTCAATGTTATCAAGAGATCAGGCGAGAATCTACTCAACGCGACTGACCAGATATATGAGGTACTGGATGACTATAAGACCAATCAGTTTCCGCAAGGGCTGAAAGTACAAGTGACAGGCGATACCTCTGAGAATACTCGCGTCCAGTTGCATGACCTTATCAATACCGTCATCATCGGCTTCGTGCTTGTGGTGTTTGTGTTGATGTTCTTCATGGGTTTCCGCAATGCCTTCTTCGTAGGTCTCGCAGTACCGCTGTCATGTCTCATTGCATTCCTCTTTATGCCGGCGCTTGGTTTGACCATGAATGTGATGGTGCTTTTCTCGCTACTTCTCGCACTAGGTATCATAGTAGATGATGCGATAGTGGTGATAGAAAATACGCACAGGATATTCCACGAAAACCATGACATGTCCGTGGCGCAGGCTGCGAAGTATGCAGCAGGTGAGGTCTTCCTACCGGTGCTCGCAGGTACACTGACCACACTGGCACCATTCTTCCCGCTGCTTTTCTGGCCGGGCATCATTGGTAAGTTTATGAAGAACCTGCCGATCACGCTGATCATTACGCTTGGCGCTTCATTGTTTGTGGCTTTCATCATCAATCCTGTTTTTGCGGCGAGCTTCATGAGCAAGGATGACAAAGCAAAATCAAACTTAAGAAACTATATCCCTTGGTTTATTTTCTTTGCACTAGTAGCTATTGTCGGATATGTGACCAAGCATTTTGCAGTAGGAAACTTTGCTATATTCTTTGTCCTGCTAATGTTGCTGTATCATTTTGTATTGGATAGGGCTACTCAAACATGGCAGGATAATGTATGGCCTAAATTCAGAAACTTATACCGCTCTGTTCTGAAAGTATTCATCAAGGGATACGGTCCATTATTGGTTCCTATTGGCGCATTTTTGATGCTCATCCTGAGTGCATTTGTTTTATATCTGTCTAAACCTGTCGTTGAGCTTTTTCCTACAGGCGAGCCAAACTTCGTTTATATCTACTGCAAACTACCTATGGGCACAGATGCTACCGTCACTGACTCTATCACACAGGGCATCGAAAAAAGAGTATATAAAGTAATCGGTGAACACAACCCAGATGTGACTTCTGTGATCACGAATGTAGGCCTTGGTGCAGGCGACCCTCAGAACCCGGACAAGGTAGCAACGCCATATAAATCAAAAGTGACTGTGGCATTCAAGAAATATGCTGACCGCAAAGACCCGCACACCACAAAATGGCTTGATTCGATCAGAAATGAATTTAAATCAGGTGTTGCTGGTGCCCAACTTTCAGTAGAGCAAGAGCGCAACGGTCCACCGGTAGGCAAGGCGATAAATATTGAAATAAGTGGTGATGATTTTAAGGTATTGACCGATCTGCAAAATAAGATCACACAAAATATTGACAAAGCGAATATCAAAGGCATAGATGAGCTGAAGAGCGATCTGCAGATATCAAAACCTGAGATCACCGTAGTGCTCGACAATGAAAAACTGCAACGTGAAGGACTCTCTAAAGGACAGGTAGCAGGCGAACTCCGGACGGCCTTGTTTGGCAAAGAGGCATCAAAATTCAGAGATGTGGATGATGATATTCCGATACAGATACGTCTGAACAAAGAATACCGCCAGAATATCGACGAGCTTATGAACCTCAATATATCCTTCATGGACTTTGCTACAGGTTCATTTAGGCAAGTGCCTATAGCGTCCATCGCGACGATGAAGTATAGCAACTCATATAGTGTGATCAATCGCAAAAACCAAAAACGTGTCGTGACGCTGTCATCAGATGTGACAAATGGATATTCCGGCAACGACGTGGTAGCAAATATCCAGCAGGTGATAAACAATATGGATATACCTGAAGGCTATGAGGTGAAAATGACCGGTGAGCAGGAGCAGCAACAAGAGACAAGTTCATTCCTGGGAGTAGCATTCGCACTTGCGCTTGCACTCATGCTCATGATCATGGTGACACAGTTTGACTCAGCTATCAAGCCTCTCATTATTGGCACTACAGTACTGTTTAGTTTGATCGGTGTATTCCTCGGCAATGCGATATTCCACATGAAGTTCTCAGTGGTGATGACAGGTGTGGGATTCTTTGCTCTCTCAGGTATCGTGATACGAAATGGCATCCTGCTCATTGAGTTCATCGATGAGTTACGTCAGCGTGGCTATACCGTTAAGGATGCTGTAGTAGAAGGTGGCGCTATCCGTATGACCCCGGTCATTCTCACTGCCATGTCGGCAGTATTGGGATTGATACCACTGGCCATAGGGCTGAACATAGATTTTGAAAAATTATTCTCAGAGTTCAATCCTCACGTTTATCTCGGCGGTGACAACGTAGCCTTCTGGGGGCCGCTGGCATGGACCATGATATTCGGTTTGATCGGGGCGACATTCCTCACGCTGCTGGTCGTGCCATCTATGTATATACTGGGGTATAACACACGCCAGTGGTTCAGAGATAAGTTTGACAAGAAGGAAGAAACGATAGTGAAAGATTGATACGGTCACATTATACGTTTCTCTGCTGATATAAATCTCTTTACATTAGCAGCAGATGACCACCGGAAAGAAAATATATTTCGCCTCAGACCTGCACCTTGGGACACCTGACTATAAGACCAGTCTCAAGCGTGAGAAGCTATTCGTGCAGTGGCTCGATATGGTGAGCGCAGATGCGGCAGAGATATATCTCGTAGGCGACACCTTCGATTTTTGGCATGATTACAAAACCGTAGTGCCGAAGGGATACGTCCGGCTGCTTGGCAAACTCGCCGAACTCAGCGACAGGGGAATAAAGCTTCACATTTTTACCGGCAATCACGACCTCTGGTTTGATGATTATTTTGATAAAGAACTTGGAGCCAAAATTTATACTGAACCTACGGAGCGGACCTTTGACGGCAAGTTATTTTTCATCGGGCATGGTGATGGCTTGGGCCCGAAAGACCACGGATATAAATTCATCAAAAAGGTTTTCACCAATCCTGTTTGTCAATGGTTATTTCGCTGGATACATCCCGATCTGGGTATCCGCCTAGCAGCTTATCTTTCATATCGCAGCAGATATAGCAATACGGGGAGTCATGAGTTAGAGAAATTTCTCGGAGAGGACCGGGAGTGGCTGGTGCAATATAGTAAACGGCTTCTCGAAAGAAAGCCATATGATTATTTTATCTTTGGGCACAGGCACCTGCCTCTGGATATTCAGATCAGAGACGAAGTCAGGTATATCAATCTCGGAGACTGGCTGGACTATAATAGCTATGCGGTGTGGGACGGCTCGAAACTGGCATTGAAATACTACAATGGGAAATAAAATGAAAGTGTTACTCAAAGCTGTATTTACATTGTTCATTATTCACTGTTCATTATTCGTTAATGGTCAGGGCCAGGGCGTCGTTAAAAATAATTATGCCTTCATAGACAGCTATGCCGTCAGGGCTAATGCCGTGAGTGTAGATAATTTCGGGAACTTCTATGTGGCGAGTGACAACCAGATACTAAAGTTCGACAGAGATGGAAACTATCAAGTGCGATTTGAAGAGGTCCACAACGGCAAGATCGGCAGTATAGATGTGAGCAATCCTTTTAAGCTGATCGTTTATTATCCCGACTTTATGAAAGCGGTCGTGCTGGATAAATTTTTGACATTTTTGGTTTCTTATAATTTTTTTGATCTCGGCTATACGAATGTCACAGCGGTGGGCTCATCAGCTGACGGTTATCTTTGGTTTTATGACGCCGCAGATTTCCGGTTAAAGAAAATTGACATCACAGGTAACGTACAACTTCAAAGCCAGCCGGTCAATCAGCTGATCGATAAAGTCATTTACCCTAATTTCATAATCGAAAAAAACGGTCAGGTATTTGTCAATGACACGGCTGTCGGGATACTGGTCTTTGACAATTTTGGGGCGTATTATAAGACCATTCCTATTCTGGGGCTACAAAAATTTCACATCCTGCAGGAGCAGATCGTCTACTATCAGGACAATAAACTAAGAACCTATAACCCTGTGACCTTCGATGCCAAAATGGTAACCCTGCCCGATACTACAGGCACGATACAGGCTGTGATAGATAAGCAGCGCATTGCTATCCTCAAAAACGACAGGATAGATTTCTACAAGTATTAGCGCTGTATGCGCTTCTCAGCCCGTAAAGGGTTTCAAACCCTTTACGGGTTTTGATTGATCTTTTCATTATTTTCGCCACAAAAAAATTGAAGTAAAGGGTAAACGTCCTTCGTCACCCGACCTTCGTCCCTTCTCACAATGTTCGATCAGATAGAAAACCTAAGAGGTAAATATATAGAAATAGGAAAAGCGCTCTCAGACCCGGCGACGGTCTCTGATATGAAACGTTTCACCCAGCTCAATAAGGAATACAAAGAGCTGGAAAATATCGTCGCCGTATACGACCGCTACAAACTCGTGCTCTCTAATATTGATAACAACAAGCACATCCTCGAGACCGAGAAAGATGAAGAGTTTCGCGATATGGCAAAGAGTGAGCTGCAACTGCTCGAAGCAGAAACGACAAAGTACGAGACAGAATTAAAGTCTCTTCTTGTGCCTAAAGACCCCGAAGACGACCGCAATGTGTTGCTTGAGATCCGCGGAGGTACGGGTGGTGATGAGGCGGCTATCTTCGCCGGCGACCTGATGCGCATGTATACCCGCTACTGCGAGAGTGTCGGCTGGTCAGTGAGCATAGCCAATGCCAATGACAGCGCAGCAGGAGGATTCAAAGAAGTCGTGCTTGAGATCAAAGGCGAAAACGTCTACGGGAAACTGAAATTCGAATCAGGGGTGCATCGTGTACAGCGTATACCTGAGACTGAGAACAAAGGCCGTGTGCACACATCAGCCGCCTCAGTAGCGGTTTTGCCGGAGGCTGAAGAAGTGGATGTGTACATCAATCCCGCCGATATACGCATGGATGTCTTTCGCGCATCGGGTGCGGGTGGACAGCACGTCAACAGGACCGAGTCTGCCGTCCGTCTCGTTCACATCCCGACCAATACTGTAGTCGAGTGTCAGGCAGAGCGCTCACAGCATAAGAACCGCGATATGGCGATGACCATGCTCAAGACCCGAATCTACGAGGCTGCAGTGCGCAAGCATGAGGACGCTATCGCTGCACGCCGCAAGACTCTCGTGAGCACAGGCGACCGCTCTGCCAAGATACGCACCTACAACTACCCCCAGGGCCGCGTGACCGACCACCGCATCAATATGTCCATCTATAATCTCGAAGCCTTTATAAATGGAGATATAGCCGAAATGATGGAGGCACTAGCAGTAGCCGAACAAACAGAAAAACTCAAAGAAAGTAATCTGGCCTAAAGCTTTTGCTAACGGTTGTTAGTTTAGGTATGACAAAGAACGAGTTTTAATTATTGGGTTTATCTGAAGGTGATTTTTGTGTCAATATATGTTCGAAGTATTCTCCGGTGAACTGATATAAAATATATCTATCAGTAACGGTGCCATCTTCAAAAATTATTGGAATGTAAATGATTTTTTTGTTCTCGTCATATTTTATCAGCTTGACCGGCCTCTCAGAGCCATTATATTTATTTATATCACACTCCAAAAGAATAGAATTTGTAAACCCCTCTTTTGTTTTTATTAATTGGATTGTATCATTGAATGATCCGTTTTCAAGACTAATAATATCAATGCCCTGATATGCAACAGTGGACGATTCACTTCCGTTATTAATGGTTAAATAATAAGTTTTGTTATTTGCATGGAGAGTAAATATTTCTGTATAAAAACCAGTTGAAGGAAAACCATCTTCTCCAAATGTAGGAGTATATATAAAAACCTTTCCATTGGATTTCCATTGATAAATACTATTGAAAAAATGCATTGTCCCACCAGTTAGCATATCCCAACTATATATTCTAAAAGAGCCATCTTTAGATGTTGTGATCCAACAACAATTGCTATCTATGAGAGATTGGAATGGATAATCCAAAGTGGAGGGATTGTCTTTAATATAGTTGGTTATTTTAGTGGTAAAAAGAGAGCTATAATATTCAAGCGAATCCGGATCTCCATAATAGAAAGGGAATATTTTATTGTAGACCTTTATCAAATCTTTCTCCATGTCTTTCATAGATATGGATTGAGCGTTGGACACTGTTGAGAAGGGAAGAAAAATTGATAAGAAAAGAAGGTTTCGTAAATGGCTCATGGGGATTGTTAATTTTATAGGTTAAAAAACGTTACCTCAGATTCACCCACTTAAATCCTTGCTGATAGCCTTGTGCCGACACTCGTATGATATAGACACCGGCTGGCAGATCGGGTTTTATTTCAGTAGTTACATTTTGATAGGTGGCAAGCTGCCGCCCCGATATATCATAGAGCGTGATATCTGCCGGTACATTAGATGGGGTCACTGCTTTGAATCCATCAGGATATGTGAGCAGGCGGATATAATTTTGCAGAGAGCTAATGTCTGCCGTGCCCAGTGGGTATTCACCCGTACAGGTAGAGTCATAGGCGAGGCCATGCTGGTTAAAAACATTGGTGACGATACAATGATACCTCCCGTCAAAGAGGATGCTGTCAGCTTTGATGTATTGCTGTGCGGCATCGAGCAGGGTGATGTTTGAGCCGAGGCCATACAGCGCCTGAAAAAACATACTGTCACCCGTAGGCCGGCCAAGCTCCCACCATATCTGCATCATAGAGGCAGACCATATCTCGGCGTATTTCCAGATGCCTATCACACCGGGGTCGTTCGGTAGGTTGGGGTACACGGTCATATTGTTCACCCATCTGCCATCCCAATATTCATTATGACCGTCCCAGTTGAAGACCCAATACCAGTGCGAAGTATCTATGCTAGCAGAGTAGGATGCTGCATCATAGTCGCCGGAACCTTCATCGATACCGTTTCTTTGCAGGCTGGAGCCGTTGCCATTGGAGTGGTTGGAGTTCCAGGATATGAAGTGTGTATATTCATGTATGACCACATCGGCATCCTGCGCATCAGGCACACCACCGGTGCCATAGCAGACACGGTCGGGTGTCTCAAAGAAAGATTCATCAGCGGTATAGAAATGCGGATCTGCTGTGATCGGGGTATCAGCAGAGTTGAAGCCCAGACCATGTATATAGCTCCTGATCGTATTGAGATGATAGAATACCTGTACATCTTCGAAGCCTTCATCACAGCGCTCGTAAAAGAAACCCGGGGTAGTCGATGTGACAGGAGTGTAGCCCATATTCTCAGGATTGGCCAGCGTTATATAGTGGCTGTTGAGGTAAAAGGTATCATTGACGAAGTCTGCTGTGAAGGATTTCAGCACACGCTGTGTATCGAGCTGCACGGTGCATGAGTCATTGAAATTCTGATAGGCGGAATCCTGACCCATATATGGGGCATAATAGACCACACCTGCCGTAGTGAGCGGGTCGGGGTTATTGACCTTGCCCGTCACTGTAGAGTCTGCGAACATAGGGGCGGCGCGTTGATGGTACATCATGCCATCGCGGTCATAGACGATGTGGTCGTGCGCTACAAGTACGCAGCGCAAGTGACCCTTGCCATCCCGGAGGGTGACCTCGTAGCAGAGTAGAGGTACATTTTGTGTGATTTCAAAAGCAACAACTTGTCTGGCAGTTGCGGTGGCACCTGCCGGGAAGTATTGTTTCAAGTATGCTTGATATACTCCGACATCTTGATAGTTGAAGTCGGCTGTGTTGACATTCCATCCGGATATATCATACGAGTCATCAAAGATCGAATAGACCATGTTCTTTCGGCTCACATTAATCGTGACATCGGAGGCGAATACAGGTATGCCTGCATAGGTCTGGCAGAAAGTATAATGATAGCCACCGGGGCTGGTCTGTGTGAACGTGAGCTGAATAGCGGTCTGCTTGTTTTGCAGATTGGAGATATGTGCGCGGGCGAAATCAGCTACCACCTCAGTGCTGCTGGCATCACTGACAGGATAACTACCAAAGTCAGTATGGCATGTATTGCTTTTGAAAGGGGCGTTGCCACTTCCACCCGGAGATTGGCTGCCGCCAATGGCAAGGTTTGCTACAAGTACAAGGATGATGAACGAAAAAGACTTTTTTGTCATGCTACGATTTTCATATGTATAAAGATACCTCGTTTTATTGAGCTTTGGTATAGGCCTTGCTCATATTAACATTGAAGGAAAGAACACCATTTTTCAGCTTAATATCGGAAAGCCGTTAATTCCTGTATTTCAGTTAGAAGTAGTAAAAACGAGCTTTTCGGAAATCAATTTAACCAAGATCAGTGAAGAGCCTATTTGGGCATATGTTATATATTAAGAATTCTTTATTCTATTTGTATAAAATAAAAAGCCCCTATGCGCAAACAGGACTATCTGCTGGATCTGGTCCAATCGCTCAGCCCAAATGAAAAGAGGTATTTCAAACTATATGCCAATCTGCAGCCCGGGCAAAAAAGCTACCTGAAACTCTATGAAATACTGGAGAAGGAACCCACCTACGATGCTGCCCTGATAAGCAAAAAGCTGAAGACAACAGCAAAGAAACTGGCAGATGACAAAGATTACTTGCAGCAGGTATTGTTGCGGGCGCTTAGAAATTTCGAGCAGGATGTCAATCCATTGATGGCATTGGCTCACCGCTATCTGGAGGCGGAAATGCTAAAACGCCGGGGAATGGTAAACTATGCCCTCTCCCAACTGGATAAGATGTATGAAAAGACAATTCTATATGAACAATTTGGCGTTTTTATAGATGCTTTTTTGCTCAGGCAGACCTTGGTGCGAAATATTGAAGATCCTTCACCGCGATTAAATTCGCGGGAATTATTCCGGACACAAATCGAGGGGCTGAATGACCTGATGGAGATCAAAAGCATATATAATGAAATGAGATCTTATATGGTTTATAGTCATGATAAAAAAAGCCGGGCAGAAATCGACAATCGACCTGTAATGAAAAAGAAACCGGAGGATCTGAAGAGCCTTCAGGCAAAAGTCGGATGGTATAATATGAAAGGTCAAATAGCAGTGGCAGTAGAGGGGATAGGAGAGTCTTCTGCATTTTATACCACTATGGCCAATAAAATATATGAGGAAAATCCTGTACTCAGACAGATAATGCCGGAAGGCTATATCAGGAGCTATATGATAGCTGCAGACTGTATGCCTGCAGATCAAATGGAGCTCGGCTTGAAAATGATAAACAAAGCAATCTCGATCATGGATACAGATCAATTGCCGATCAATGAGAGGATGATGAGCCAGCTAAAAAGTCATGCAGAGGGGCAGAAGCTGATCGTGCTTAATAACCTGTTCCGCTATAGTGAATGTGCAGAAACGGCAGAAGCAATATTGGATCCCGGATCGAATTTTCACAGAGGACATACCAGAATTGCTTTACTATATGTATATGCGGCTTCTTTGCTTTATACCGCAAAGGCAGATAAAGCGATAGTTCCGCTCCGTGAAATATTGAAAGGCAATAATAAAGCCAGGCTGGATATCCAACTGAATGCCATGCTTCTCGAACTAATGGTACAATATGACCTGAAAAATTATGCTCTGATCCCCTATCTGGTATCATCGGTCAGAAAATGGATAAAAAGAAAAGGAATACAGGCAGAAAAATCAAACCTGTATCTCAAATGGATGCTTCGCATCAGTGTTGCTGTCGAGTCCGGAAAATCAAAAGCTGAATTGAATGCTTTTTTAAACGATATAAATGAAGGGAAAATAAAGATCGAAAAGGAAGTGTTAAACATTCAGTACTGGCTTCAGAATAAGCTACAAAGCGCCAAATAGACCTTAGACCCATATGGTTTAATGGTCGGCAAAGACACTTTTTTGGTCCATAATGATTCTGCAGAGATGATAGCCTATTATCTGATAAATTGAAGCAATTAATGTATTTTGCCTTCTGAATTCTTATTAAACAGATATTATGAAAAAGATTATCAGGCTGTTTTTATTGTTGGCACTCGTTCAAGGATGGGCAGTTGCAATGGCGCAGAATGAACGTCCCGTATTCACGCTGAAAATGCGCAACGGCGATATCATCACAGGCATAGCAGATGTCAGTTCTATCACGTTCAAAACAAGTTATGGCGACCTTGCATTTCCTATCAAGGAAGTAGCCAGTGTGACCCTTGGTATTAATACTTTTGGCGTGGATAAGACTCAGGTAATGGACTATCTCAACACCATCCAGAACGGCTCACTGAGCGATGCCTCAGTAGATTTTGATAAGCTCATAAAGATGGAAGTAGGCGCTATACCATACGTCAAAGAATATATGGAGTCGCCGGCATACAAGAAAAAGGAAGGCAGTGATATATCTGTAGAGTTGGCCTATGATGTCATGCTCTCCCGTCATAATATTTCGAAGGCTTTCAGGACCAAAGATGTGTTGCAAACAAACGGCGCCACTTCCATTGAGGGTTCGTACGAATTTGAATCACTCACCCTTGAGGCAGACTATGGCAGGATAAGTGTAAATAGGGCGAAGATAAGTTCAATAGGAGTGATATTTAAGGAGGTGGACAATGCGGGCATTGGCAATTTCAAGCTCTTTGCCAATCAGAATATCGCAGGCAATCCCAATGGCGGCTGGGCCAATACCGGTATACTCGTCAGAAAGGACCAGCTTATCAAGATCATCGCATCCGGACAGGTCAATATAGCCAGTCTGTCAAATAATGCCTATACGCCAGACGGTGGAGTGAACGGCACTCCGGGGCCTAAGTCAATGGAGCCATCTTATGGCAGTCTGGTTTTTAAGATAGGGGAGAATGGCCCGATGATGAAAGCAGGAGATAATTACTCCGGCAAGTCCAACGCCACAGGTATTATATACATCTCTATCTTTGAATCGGTCTATAATGCAGCCAATACCGGCAGCTATGCAGTGAAGGTATCGGTGAATTGAGTAAAAGGGACGAAAGACGAGGGACGTAACCACCTCGACACTCGTCACCCGTCCTTCGTCCCCTCTCTGCATTGAATTTTGTCCATCCCCACGACCGCTGTAGAAAACCATTTGGCTTTCAAGTACTAAGCATGAATAGTATTTCGTTGTTTAGCTGACAGGATGAGAAAGTTAAGTTCGATATTATTGATACTCGCGATGATCGGCAGGTCATATGGCCAGCAGGATAATCGTTTCTATCATTGGCAGGATGATAAAGCCTGTGTGGACTGGGTCAACAAAACCTATGATAGCCTGAGCCTGGAGGAGCGCATTGCGCAGTGCTATATGCTGGCAGCACATATCGACTCGCTGAATGAGATGCTCAAGATCGAAGAACTGGTCAAAGCCAACAGAGCAGGCGGCATCATATTTTTCAAAGGTCATCCGACGAATCACGCCTACTGGACCAATAGACTGCAGGCCGAAGCGAATATACCTCTGATGATAGGCCTTGATGCGGAGTGGGGCCTGGGAATGCGCCTGGACTCAGTGCCGGTTTTTCCCCATCAGCTCACATTGGGGGCTGTGAGCGACAATATGCTCATCAGGCAGATGGGCATCGAGATAGGCCGCGAATGCAAACGTATAGGCATCAATGTGGACTTCGCACCGGTGGTAGATATCAATAGCAACCCGCAAAACCCTGTGATCAATGACCGCTCTTTTGGCGAAGACAAAATGAAAGTAGCGGTCAAAGGTGTAGAGTATGCCGATGGTCTTCAGTCGATGGGCATACTGGCCTGCGCCAAGCATTTCCCAGGGCACGGTGATACAGACAAGGATTCACATAAGACACTGCCTACCGTGCTGAAAACTTTAGATCAGTTGGAAAACTTTGAATTTTATCCTTTCAAAGTAATGATAGCAAATGGCGTCGGTAGTATGATGGTGGCACACCTCAATATTCCTGCGCTGGACACCACTCCGAATATCACAACATCTCTATCGAAGAAAGTCGTCACCGACCTTCTCAAAACGCAAATGGGTTTTCAGGGTTTGGTGTTTTCTGATGCGCTCAATATGAAAGGTGTGACAAGTCTCTATGAAAAAGGAACAGTCGATAGTATTGCCTTCATGGCGGGCACCGATATACTTGAATATTCAGAAGACCCGGAGAGCGGGCAGGCTAAGATACTCTGCGCATGGGAAGATACTACGCTGACAGATTCGGCGCTTGAAGCACATGTCAAAAAGGTTTTGGCATATAAGTATATGCTCGGCCTGCGCCAATGGAAATCAATCGATGCAGAAAACCTCACCTATGACATCAATGGCGACTCCGCACAGGCGCTGAGACGAGTACTATATGAACATGCGATCACTATCGCTTCGAATGAAGAAAACCTGATACCATTAAAAGACTTAGGGCAAAAGAAAACAGCCTGCATTTCGATCGATCATAAAGGCATGACCGATTTTCAGAAGAGTGCATTTGAATTTGCAGAGATGGACCTCTTTAATGCACCCAATGAAAGTAATGACACGCTGCTGCCTTTATTCGATACAGTCTCCACATACGAACGGGTGATAGTCGATCTGCATGGCATGAGTAGATTACCTTCCACACAGTTCGGCATCAATAGCAACTCCATCGATTTTATCCAGAAACTGTCTCAGAAGACACAAGTTATACTGGTGATCTTTGGCTCGCCATATAGTTTGAAATATTTCGACTCAGTAAAAAATGTGATCGTCGCGTATGAAGATAATGAAGTAACCAATGTCGCGGCGGCTAATATCCTTTTTGGTGCGCTACCCGCACTGGGCAAACTGCCTGTCACCGCATCACAGAAATATAAAGCCGGAAAAGGTGTCATAACTGATCAGATCCTGAGACTGAAGCTATCCACACCTGAAGAGGTCAAAATGAAGTCTGAGGACCTGCGCGAAATGGATGACATAGTGCTGAATGGCATGATAGCACACGCTTATCCGGGCTGTCAGATACTCGTGGCTAAAGACGGCAAAGTAATATGGGACAAGGCTTATGGCAGCAAGATATATGAAGACTCAAGAGATAAAGTTCACACCACAGATATCTATGATCTCGCCTCAATATCTAAAATAGCCGCTACCACACTAGCAGTGATGAAGCTCTATGACGAGAAAAAGATAGACCTCAATAAAACTGTCGGGGACTACCTGATGCTCGATGACAGTGCAACGATCAAGAACCTCAAGATCTCAGATGTCATGACGCATCAGGCGGGACTGAGGCCATTTATTCCATTCTATGTGCCGACCATTGATACCAATAAATATGTCTGCTACTATCGCGCCAATAGTAATGATACATTCTGTGTCAGGGTCTGCGATAGTATGTGTATCCGAAAGGACTACCCAGATACCATGTGGCATATGATGTCACACAGTCCGGTCAAACCTGATCCCGGATATGTCTACAGCGATATAGATTTCTACATCATGCAGAAGATAATCGAGCAGGTCTCCGGCCAGAAACTCGATCAATATGTCAATGAACAGATATATCATCCGATGGGCCTGACACGTATAGGATACAAGCCGCTGGATAGGTTTGACAAGAGCCGTATCGTGCCGACTGAGCGGGATACTATATTCCGCAAAGAGCTCGTACAGGGCTATGTGCATGATCCGGGCAGCGCTATGTATGGCGGTGTAGCGGGACATGCAGGCGTATTCAGTGATGCTATGGACCTCGCGCAGCTGATGCAGATGCTGCTCAACAAAGGAGAGTACAATGGCAAGCGCATCCTCTCAGCAGAGACCGTCGCTTTGTTTACAGGTCGTGCCACACAGAAGTCTCGCAGAGGACTGGGCTTTGATAAACCCGAGCCAGACCCTCAGAAGCAAAGCCCAACTTATAATAAAGTTCCGCTAAGCGTCTTTGGTCATACGGGTTTCACGGGTACGAGTGTGTGGAGCGACCCTGACAATAATCTCACGTTCATCTTCCTCTCCAATCGCGTCTATCCCGATGCGGAAAATCCAAAACTGGTCAAGATGAATATCCGCACCGACCTGCAGAAGATCGTGTATAAGGCTTTGCCCAAAAAATAATCACAAATATACGTCTCGCCTATGGCGAACTCTTTTGATCTCGATTATTTTCAAAACATCTTCGATGCTATAAATGATCCTATAGTCCCCTACACGGACTCGCCATAGATTTTAATCTGTGCCTTGTAGCTTTTTACTTCCTGACGGACGAGGATCTTCGGCCAGTTTATCTATCGCCTTTCCTATGTTTTTGACAATATGGCCAGGTAGTTTAATTATTTCCTTTTCTACTTTTCGGGAAACTACAATACTATATTTTGCCATAGCACTTAAAGCTTTCCCTTTTTATGCAATTTCTTTTTCATGTCATCCCAACTGACAGTGGGCTCATCCTTTCTTGATTCGGCCACTATTATATCCAGCAGGTCTTCTATTGCATCCTGATTGTTTTCGATCGTTTTCAGATCAATAACAACTGCCTTTTTTTTATTGTGACCGTCAGTGATATAGCTTATCCCTTTCATACTTTTTGTTTTCCTAAAGTTAAGTAAATAAAATCTAATACTTAGAGTAATACCCAGTCCCATCATACTCGCGTATGGCGGACGATGACATACATGCCTCAGAGCAGCATCCTTTCATCTTCGTGCCGCATTCCTCGCAGAGAACGAAGTGCTCATTACACTCTGCATTGGCGCAGTTGACCATGTGAGTGGATGCAGTGCCGCAGATACGGCATTTAGATATGATAGTGGGGTTGACAGTGTTGACTGGCACTGATACCCGCTTGTCAAAGACATAACAGTTCCCTTCGAAATCCTTTCCCTGCATCTCCTTGCCATATTTCACTATGCCGCCGTGAAGCTGGTATACGTTCTTGAAACCCGCTTCAAGCAGCAGCGCACTCGCCTTCTCGCATTTGATACCGCCGGTGCAGTAGGTCATGACTTTTTTGTCTTTGTACTGTTCGAGGTTTTTGATATAGTCCGGAAAGTCGCGGAAGTTGTCAATGTCTGCTGCTATAGCGCCCTTGAAGCGGCCGAGGCCACTCTCATAGTTAGAACGTACATCGAGCACCACCACATCGTCCTGATGCATCATCTCAGCGAACTCTTTCGGCTCCAGATGTATGCCTGTGCGGGTAGTTGGGTCTATGTCCAGATGCGCAGAGCCTGAGTTGACGATCTCACCTTTGTAGCGCACATGTAGCGCAAAGAAAGACGGCTCATCCACATCATCTATTTTGAAATCAATACCGCCGAACAGCGGATGGTTATTGAGCATGTCCATATACTTCTGGCACTGCACCACAGTACCCGACACAGTACCATTCAGGCCCTCATCGGCTATGATGATCCTGCCCACCAGGCCGAGGCGCTGGCAGAACTCTGTGTGCTGCTCCGTAAAAGTGGCTGCATCCGGTATATTGACGTACTTATAATACAGCAATGTCCTGAATGGTTTCATGATCTTTTCCATTTGGGAGCACAAAATTAATGCAAAGCCCTCAAACCCCCAAAGGGATTATAAATCAACCGTTTTCCTTGCACTTATAGCTTGAACTAAGCCTGTAGAAAACAGGATCGGGCTCATAAGACACTTTTTGCCTAAGAAGACTGACTTTCGACTGTTGACCTATGAAAATGTTCAAAACATAAAATCTCTGATCAATAATAGACCTGTTAGAAATTCAATTATCTTTCACCTTATCAAATAACCCATCAACCTTTCTTTTGCACTTATTAGTTGAACACAGCGATGTTAAAAACTCACTTATACATATAAATAATCCATATTTAGCAGTATGGGTGCCACTAGTGTCAAAACACTAAAATACTGATGAGATATTCATTAAGCATAATAAAAATTGATATTCGTAAATTATTTTATGCATAATTGATATTTAATTTGCTTTAATAAGTTTATTAATACAAATATAGCAATATCTACCAAGACGTACAAGGAAACTGATATCAGAAAAATGATCGGGACATGTGAGGCATTACTCCAAAACCATCTTACCCTGCTGGATAGTGGCGGCAGCATTGCTGACCTTGTAGAAATAAATTCCCTTGGCTTGTCCAGTCAGACTCACAGGATAGATGTCGGCGTTTGCCTGACCGCTATAGACCACTTCACCCAAAACATTACACACCTCAATACTGGAGCCTGTCTGTACTCCGTTGAAATAAAAAGTGCTTCGCCCTTGGTTGCGTCCACCCCGACTATAGATGTGGTATGGCAGGGATGCCAACCACTGGCAAAAATGACGTTGGGACCTGAAAAACTAAACCAGCTTATCTATGATCTTAGCCAGCTTATGATCTTTTTCGGTCACGATATCGCCTGCACTGTGGGTATTGAGTTTGATGTGGACCTTGTTCCATACATTGCTCCACTCAGGATGGTGGTCCATCTTCTCAGCTGCGAGTGCGACACGGGTCATAAAAGCAAATGCCTCTGAGAAATCCTTGAACTCAAAGCTGCGATGCAGTGCGTTGTTTTCTTCTTTCCAGTTTGACATAGTAGTGAGTATTTAGTATTGAGTACTGAGACAATGCAAATCTAGTGCATTTCATTGGCACATTGGCATATTCACCACATTAGCACATTCCTCAAAAAACAGCTTTCGCTATCTCTATCGTCTCACTGCTGCGGCTCATGGTATAGTAGTGGAGTACGGGCACACCGGCTGCCTTTAGTTCTTTGGACTGCTCGATGCACCACTTCACGCCGATCTCACGCGCCTGCTTGTCGTCTTTGGCTTTTTCGAGTTCGTCGGTGAGTGCTTCGGGCAGGTTGACATGAAATAAAGACGGCAGCACTTTCATCTGCGCCTTGCGGTAGATAGGTTTCAAGCCCGGAATGATAGGGATGGTGATGCCCATATCGCGGCATTTCTTCTCAAAATCAAAAAAGTACTTATTGTCAAAGAAAAACTGGGTCACGATATAGTCCGCACCGGCATCGACTTTTTCTTTGAGGCGTTTGAGGTCAGTAGCGAGGTTAGGCGCTTCGAAGTGTTTCTCCGGATAGGCAGCCACACCTATGCAGAAGTCGGTCTTGAGTTCATTCTCAGTTTCCTCGTGCAGGAACTTGCCTTTGTTCATCAGCGCTACCTGTGCTACGAGGTCTTTGGTCTGCTGATATTCAGACTTGGCGATAGCTTCAAGCTTTTTAGGGCCCTTGTCAGGGTCGCCTTTGAGCAGAAGCAGATTGTGAATGCCGAGATAGTAGAGTGTAAATAGTGCGTCTTCAGTTTCTTCCTTAGTGAAGCCACCACATACGAGATGCGGCACAGTGTCGACGTTAAATTTTCCCTTGAGGGCAGCGCATATCCCGACCGTACCAGGGCGTTTGCGCAGGGGCACCTCCTCGATCAGTCCATCGGGACGCTTCTTGTACATGACCTCTTCTTTGTGATAGGTCACGTCTATGAATGGCGGCTTGAACTCCATCAGCGGCTCTATGACATGCTGGAGGTCATCGATGGTTTTTCCTTTTTGCGGAGGCAGCACTTCTATCGAGAATAGCGTCTTGCCTTTAGCGTTTTTAATGTGGTCGGTTATTTTCACGTCTTGATTTTTGCGTAGCGAATGTACTATGAAATCCCTACTTTTGTATGCTATAAGCCGGAATAATGATATTGCAAATCTGACATTATGCTCAATGCGCTTACCCCCAAACCCCCTAAAGGAGGCTTAAATACAAGTAGTGCGCTGGCTGTTAAAGCCCCCTTTAGGGGGTTTAGGGGTTGAATCAGATTTGCCGTACACACAATAGGAATAATGATATGAATGAGAGCAAAATTTACCTTCAAATGAGAAAAGCAATAGCCATATTTTGCTTATTTATTGCTTGTCATAGCTCATTCGGACAGGGGCAGTTCATCATCGGTGTCAAAGGCGGCATAGATGGCTGTTTCTATCAATTCAATTCATCATCTGCCAATCTTCCTACGACTCTCAACACGAACGGGGGATATACCAAGATCGTCTCCACAGGCCCTTCGATTCCGGCACTTGTTGAACTAATATATGGTACAAAAAAATTTCGGGTGGGATATCAATTTGAGTTCGAACGTATATTAACTACATCATATAAGGTCAAAGTTTATGATGCAACAGGGGCATATGGTGACACTTCTGTCTATGACCCCACGATCACACAGTATTTTTTCTGTCATAACCTGCTCATTGAGTATATCGTATTTGACAATCATAAAAATCTGAGACTGGTCCCTGATATAGTGTTTGGTTATTTTCATGGGGTTGCTGGCCAGGATATAGCACCTTATGATTTCAGCGCCCTCAATGCAAACCGGTTCAAGTTTGGAGGGGAGTTGAATGTCGAATATTACTTCGGCCCGTATAGTGTGGTAGCTACACCAAATTTTACCGTAGCTCCCATCAAGGCAATAGCAGACCCTAATGAAAAAGGATACATGTTTTTTCTTGGCCTCCATATCGGCATGCGGTTTAACGTGACCAAGTCAAAGCAGGATGCTGAAAAGAGCCCTAAAAAGAAGAAGAAAGAATACGTTAATCCTGAAGAGGACAATTGATTTCGGATTGCGGATTTTTGATTGCGGCTAAGTAGTATTCTAAACCGATAATTATATCGAAAATGACTACACCTTAAATTTACCGAAATCAAAAATCCGCAATCCGAAATAACTTCATTCCTCTTTCAGGCTGAAATAAAAGGTACTGCCTGTACCCTCTATACTCTCCAGCCATATATCGCCTCCATGTATCTCCACTGCTTTTTTGCAAATGGCCAGGCCCATACCGGTGCCTGAATATGGGCCGTCTTTGCCATGCAGCCTCTTGAATGCAAGGAAAATTCGGTCGCGATACTCTTCTGGTATTCCTAAGCCATTGTCTTTGATCGCAAATACATGTCCTTTTTCGGTATGGGCATAGGATATATCTATCACCGGCGGTACATCGGGTTTATGATATTTGATAGCATTCGAGATCAGGTGCTGCAGAAGAGAATATAGCAATGTCCTGTCGCCATTGATCTCCGGCATGTTTATTGAGATATTGATTATAGCCTGCGATTTTTGGATTTCCGATTCGAGCGTATCGCATACCTGGCGGATCAGTTCGCTCATCGATACTTTGGAAAAATTCTTTTCGAGAACGTTGATCGCAGAAAACTCTTTGATATCAGTTATGAGTTCTTCCATTTGCCTGACACCATTATGTACATAGTCAAAGTATTCGTGTACTTCTTTTCTTTTTTCATCAGGCATCTCGATCGAGTCGCATTGCTTAGCTATGAGCGTAATAAAGCCGGATATACTTCTCAGCGGTTCGCGAAGGTCATGTGATGTGAGATAGGCGAATTCCTTGAGGCTTTCATTGCTCGAGACCAAAAACCGCGTTTGTTCATTTACGGTCTCCTGTAGTTCTTCATTCTGCCGGCGTATCACTTCTCCTTGCTTCAGGGCCTGAGTATAGAGGGTCTCGATCAGTGTGATCAGCAGGCCGCTAATCAGTGTGGCAGCGATCACTCCCACGGAGACAGTGACATAATGTTCAAAAGCAAAAAAGGCCATCTGGCTATTGTCTCCGATCTGATGCAGTATGACCACAAAATGCAGAGTGAGTATAGCAATGAATAAAACTGTAAAAGAAACCAGCTGGCGGATACTCCTGAAAAAGGAAATGAAAAGAAAGAATGTGCCCAGGATACAAACAAAGGTGACATATAGACGATATCTGATGGCCGGATCAGTATGAAAGATATCTGTCGCGATCGTTTTGCCATGATCTATCTGTGTGATCATGATAGAAAGGTCCGGCCGGAAAAGGTCGGACACGACAGAATGGATCGTGAAGACCACAATGATAAAACCTATAAGTACCTTGCCGGCAGTCTCGAGTTTGCCTTGCCTGAATTGATACAAGGCGAACAGGCATCCAATGATCCCGAGCACATCTCCAAAGAGATAGATCGGGCCGGGCCAGAAAAATGAATGCGATATCAACAGGAAACAAAAGAACCCTAAAACAGTAAACGTCGACAAAAGGAGATAGAAGGCCTTTTGCAACTCTGTTTTATTTTTCTGCCGAAACCGCTCTAAAAAATAATTCTTTACTTTTTTCCACATGGTTGATAAACAAAATCTAATAGTATACGTAAAAGGCTCGTTTAGCGTTACAACACAAATGTTTAACTATTTGAAAAACAGAACAATATAATATCAAAAATACAAATAATTACTTATTTTCAAATCTCTTTTCCAGTTCGTCCATATTGAAACTAACAAAAGTAAACCTACCGCTTGGGGCCGTGTAGGGATTTTCGCAGGCGAAAAGTTCATCGATCAGGTTGCTCATTTCCTCTATAGAAAGCTTTCTTCCATTTTTTATTGCTGATCCCTGCGCCAATGAGCGGGCTATATTTTCACGCTTGTTGAGTTTGGAGATGGAGAGGTTTTTTTTGTATTGTTCCAGCAGTTCTTCTATCATTCGTTTCTCATCGCCGGGATGAATATCTGCCGGGAAAGAATGTATCACAAAACTCTGTTTGCCGAACTCCTGTATGTCAAAGCCAAGTGCATTGATATCGTGCAGAACTTCGTGCATGATCTCGGTGTCTTCGGCATTGAGATCGATAGACTGAGGGAATAGCTGCCGCTGACTGGACTTATTATTGTGTGCGAGCTGCATGATGAAACGCTCAAAGAGGATACGCTCATGAGCAGCCTGCTGGTCTATGAGTATGAAGCCCGATTTGATATGCGATACGATATACCTGTGGTGAAGCTGATAGGGCATCGCCACTTCCTTATGCAGCAGCTTATCTTCTTCTTGCGGAGCTATGATCTGCTGCTGTGTGTCGGTCTTTTGCGTTTTTGCTTCTGTCTGAAAAACCGTTTCCCAGTTTCGGATATTTGACTTTTCACGTACATCCGGCTTCCTGCCATGCGAAGAGATCGTAGCAGGATTGAGTACTTCATCCCTTGTACCCTGTCTCTCGCCCTTTGGCCCTTTCAGCCAGTCCGGCACCTGGTCGAATGTGCCATTGCGGTTCAGATGGTCCTCCTGATTGAAGTCGAGGCTGGGCATTACACTGTATGCTCCGAGCGCATGTTTGACAGCGAGATTGACGAATGTATATGCCAGCTTCTCATCATCAAATTTGATCTCATACTTCTGCGGGTGTACATTGATATCTATGCGCTTCGGATCTATATCGAGAAAGAGAACATAAAACGGAAAAGTATCCTTGCCGATCATCTGGTCATAGGCATTCTGGATAGCATGATTGAGATAAGCGGACTTAATGAAACGGTGATTGACGAAAATATACTGCTCGCCTCTGGTCTTCTTCGCAGATTCAGGTTTGCCCACGAAGCCCGTCACGCTGAGCGCATAGGTGTTTTCTTCTACCTGTACTATTTGCGACGCATATTTATCGTCAAAGACAGCGCAGATGCGCTGTTTGAGATTGCCGGGGCGGTAGTGGAACATCTCATAGTCATTGCTGTAAAACTGAAAACCCACCGAAGGATATGAGAGCGCTATACGGGTAAATTCCTCGATAATATTCTTCAACTCAGCTGGATCGGACTTCAGAAAATTCCTGCGTGCAGGCACATTAAAGAAAAGATTGCGGATAGCAATAGATGTGCCCTCTGGTGTCTGGCATGGCTCCTGACGGGTCACTTTCATTCCTTCGATCTCCAGCAGTGTGCCTAAAGCATCCCCATGCTGGCGGGTACGCATCTCCACCTGTGCGATAGAGGCGATAGATGCCAGCGCCTCACCACGAAAGCCCATCGTACGAATGTCAAAGAGGTCCTCTGCTGTCTGTATCTTGGAGGTGGCGTGTTTCTCAAAACACATACGGGCATCGGTCTCGCTCATGCCGCAGCCATTGTCTATGATCTGGACTAGTGTTTTGCCGGCACCTTTGATAATTACCTTGATGTGTGTCGCTCCTGCGTCTATGGCGTTTTCGAGCAGCTCCTTCACAGCAGATGCAGGGCGCTGTATCACCTCACCTGCGGCGATCTGGTTAGCTATAGCGTCGGGAAGGAGTTTTATTTTGTCAGCCATAAAAAATTCGGGCTGCAAAGGTAAGAAATAACCGCAATACGCTTACCCCCAAACCCCCTAAAGGGGGCTTTAACAGCCAGCGTCCTATGTATTAAAGCCCCCTTTAGGGGGTTTGGGGGTAGATATTTGCGTTCAAAGTTCTGAAGGACTATCCTATCTCTATTAGGCCGTGTCTGCAAAGATACATGACCGGTCACCATTTTTTGTATTTCAACCTAGGGAGCTTTTCGATTCTGATAGCATTGATATCAATAATAGCAGTATACTTATAAGACTATGATTAAGCACATCGTCCTCATTTCTTTGACGCTTATATTTAATTTTTTTGCCTTAGCGCAAAAACCGACTCCGACAATTCGCAACTATGGCCCGGGTTTTTGCGATTCCATAAAGGAAATAAGCAAAGAGTATTATGAATCACATCTAAGAAAGCCCTTCATTATTGACACTAACGGCATTCCACCCAAGAAAGGTAATCGGGTATCAGTAAAATTCGGAAAAGATAGTTTGATATTTAAAGACAAGGCTTATGAGACTGATAATGGGTTTATGTTATACAATGCTATCATCGGAATCGATAGGAAAAGAGATTGGGTATTGATAGAAAGCAACGATGAGATAGCAAATAGATATTTCCTGATTGATCAAAAGAATATTTGTGTAGACACACTTGTTGGCTATCCTTATATTCTGGGAGATAAACTAGTTACAGTCAGAGATATTTGCAGTGATTGTGGCAATACACCTATTGAGATATGGAAAATTCAAAAAAATGGAAAGTTGACTTTACTCTTCAAAGATTATTTTCAAGACTGTAGTCGGGGCATTGACTCAAAAAGATACTTTATCTCCATACAAAATGAACTTATTTATGAGACTTATTCGGACCAAAGACATTGGCTGATAAAAGGCGTATTGTTTTAACTGGATGACTAAAGGCCTTTAATTTTAGCTCTTAACTTTTAAATTTCAAATGATTATGCCGCTACGTGCTCAGCTTGTTTCACTTCCTGTGGTTGTGATTTTGATTTAGCTTTTCTTTCCAGCCTCATCGACTGAGATTTATATTTATCAGAGAAGGCACTCAGTACATATGTTTTTATCAGATAGCCCCAAAAGCTTTTCTCCGTCAGCTCAGGCTTGATCAGGTGAGCTATTTTTTTGTGTGCTTCAGGGGCCTCACTCCAGTGCAGGTTGGCCCGCTCATGGTGGATGGTATGATAGCCGTTATTGAGCAGAAAAAAATTCACCCACATGAAATTACGAGAGTGATTGTAGTCTGATTCTTCATCTGCATGTACATGCTGCACATAGTTGAAGATGATAACGACGATCTGAGATACCTGCTGCGGGATAAATACGAACAGCAAGGCTTTTTTCCAGTTCCAAACAAAAAACACGACCATCCAGATGCCCAGCACCGCCAGCTGCATCAGGTTCTCATAATATTGCTTAGGGTTTTTTGCCTTGAGTTCACTCATATAGGGTATGATGCCCTCTTTCATCTGATTGACACCGCTGATGGTCGGATACTGTATGAGAGATACCATGTTATTGTCCTCAGTATGCCTATATGTACGGGTCACATCACCTTCTTTGTTGTTGTAGCGATGATGGTTACGGTTATGTGTAGGTATCCATACGAAAATCGGCATGCCGTAAAATACAGTGAGCCACCAATCCGTCAATAGATTAAGAGCTTTATTGTTCCACATATTGATGTGGTTATGGTTGTGCGTCATCACAGACACAGCTACCGAGAAGTGCAGATAGGCGATAAAAATGATCCAGCTGAGGGCGCTGGTCCAGTTAAATCCATAATGCCATTGATAAATAAACATGGCCGTAGTGATGGCGATATATGCGAGTGACTTGAGGTCTGCTTTGTATTTAAGCATTGGCAGTTTTAGTTATAAGGGGCGGTAAATTTATAAATTACTTAGTAATAATGCGAATGATTGGCTTTTATTGTACGTTGATTGAAACAGATTAGGACTAAATTTGTTCTTTGAGCTGAGTGATTATGGCATAGGCTTGGATAACATTTGATTTATCGCCATTAATTATCTTCGCTTAGTATATTTGACTCCTTCTGTATTTATCCCTCCCCTTTGGGGAGGTTAGGAGGGGTGGTATTTAAAAAATTTTCAGATGAAAGTAGGTATAGTTTGCTACCCCACATATGGCGGTAGCGGTGTGGTAGCCACAGAGTTAGGGATGGCATTGGCTCGTCAGGGCCATCAGGTCCATTTTATCACTTACAGAGAGCCGGTGCGCCTGGAGGGTTTTCATGAGAATGTATTCTATCATGAAGTATCTGCGCTGGATTATCCGCTTTTTCAATACCAGCCATATGAGTCGGCACTGGCCAGCAAGATGGTAGATGTAGTGAAATTCGAACGCCTCGACCTGCTGCATGTACACTATGCTATCCCACATGCATCAGCTGCTCTGATGGCCAAGTCTATCCTTCGCGAGCAGGGCATCTCGATACCGTTTATCACCACACTGCACGGGACTGACATCACGCTGGTGGGACGTGACCCGAGCTACAGGCCGGTGGTAGAGTATTCGCTCAATCATTCTGATGGCATCACTTCTGTATCAAAACATCTGAAGGATGAGACTTTAATTAACTTCAAACTGAGGCGTGAGATAGAAGTGATACCCAACTTTATTGACTTCTCCCGCTTCAAAAAAACCAATAAAGAGCATTTCAAAAAAGCCATCTCGCCTAACGGAGAAAAAATAATCATGCACGTATCCAATTTCCGCAAAGTAAAACGTGTGGAGGATGTCGTGCTGATGTTTGATAAGGTCTTGCCAAAGATACCGTCTAAGCTGCTGCTGGTCGGCGATGGGCCGGAGCGGATCAATACCGAGATGCTCTGCCGTGAGCTGGGCAACTGTGAGCATGTACGCTTTCTGGGCAAACAGGATGCCATCGAGGACCTGCTGGCCATAGCTGACCTCTTTGTCCTGCCATCAGAGCAGGAGAGCTTCGGTCTCGCAGCGCTGGAGGCGATGGCATGTGAGGTGCCTGTCATCTCATCCAATGCCGGCGGCATACCCGAGATCAATATTCAGGGCGAAACGGGCTTTCTAAGTAATGTAGGCGATGTGGACGACATGGCGCGAAATGCTATCTATATCCTCGAAGACGAGACCCGTCTGAAACAGTTTAAAAAGAATGCTTTCGCACAAGCGAAGCGTTTTGATATCGTTAATATCCTGCCTGTCTACGAGGCATACTACAGACAGGTCCTCGAAGTATCAGAGCCGGTGGTGATATAAATACACTATGACGGCATGATCGAAATAGTAAACTATACTGAGGCGACCAAAGAGTTTGTCAAGGCATTGAATTATGAATGGCTGGAGAAATATTTTGTAGTCGAACCCGGTGATGTCATATCACTGGCCGATCCGCAGCGGGAAATAATCGATAAACAAGGACATATCTTTTATGCTAGGTACAACGGCTCTATCGTCGGTACCGCTTCTCTGCTCAGATTCAATGATGAGGTATATGAATTAGGAAAAATGGCAGTCACCGCATCTGCTCAGGGCTTGGGAATTGGTAAGGTATTGATAGAACATTGCCTGGCAGAAGCAAAGCAAATGGGAATAAAAAAACTGATCCTTTACTCAAATACAAAGTTGAGCAATGCCATATACCCTTATAGAAGATATGGCTTCACCGAAATACCTCTTGAGGCAGGGCACTATGATAGGGCCAATATCAAGATGGAATTAGGCCTGTGATTTCCTTTGTGTCTTCGTCATTAATTCTTTTGTATTAATCCTGCTAATCCTATAATTCTGTAAATCCTGGTTTCGTATTTCTTTGTGTGAAAACCATTTCACAACATTCCTTAACAGTCAGCATTTCGATTTTTACATTAACTTCGATGCAGTGGAAATAAACCGTCAATACCAGTCCCTGATCGAGAACCTCGACCGCTTCATTCGCAAATACTATACGAATCAGGCGATACGTGGAGGGATATTTTCTGCCATTTATGTACTTGGTTTCTTTCTCGCTATCAATCTGATGGAGTATTACCTCTATCTTTCGCCGCTGCTTCGTAAGGTGCTTTTTTATGGGTTTATCGGTTCGTCGGCAGCCTATGTGGCGAGGTTTCTGGTGTTGCCACTGCTGCATCAGTATCGTCTGGGAGAGGTCATCAGCCATGAGCAGGCTGCGGACATCATCGGCAAGCACTTCAGTACCGTCAAAGACAAACTGCTCAATGTACTTCAGCTCAAAAAACTCGAATCACTCGATGACTACTCGCTCGTCAATGCCAGCATCAATCAAAAGATCACGGAATTAAAACCTATCACTTTCACCAATGCCATAGACCTGCGCCAAAACCGCCGCTATGTCAAATTTCTGCTGCCGCCTTTGTTCCTGTTTCTCTTTATCATCATAGCAGCGCCTAGGATCATCACCGAGAGTACGAGCAGACTATATCACAACAATACAACGTATGAGCGCGAGGCGCCTTTTCACTTTGTGATAAAGAATAAAAGCCTCGTGGCGCTTCAGTTTGACAACTATGAGCTGGAGCTGACCACTGAGGGAGATGCTTTGCCGAGTGAAGTATATCTGGAGACAGAAAACACAATCGTGAAGCTCAAACAGAAAGACAAAAACCTCTTTACCTATGAGTTTGTGAATGTGCAGAAGACCATGAACTTCCATTTCAATGCCAATGGATTCAAATCAAAAGATTTTACGCTCAGTGTGATCGCCAAGCCTGTCATCACGGCTTTTGAGATCAAGGCAGAATATCCTCCCTACACCGGCAAACAAAATGAGCCGATCAAAAATGCCGGCGATGTGGTAGTGCCTTGTGGCACGCGTCTCTCATGGCGCTTTGAGGCCCGCAATACCAATGAGATCATGTTTAAGCTCGGTGATTCTCTATATCATACCGTGAAGGTCGATGACGGCACCTATACTTTCACTAAAGTGATGATGGAGGGCAGCAGCTATGGTATCAAAGTTTCTAATCAGGAGGTCAAGAACGCCGACTCAGTCTCCTACTCACTCGGTGTGACGCCTGACCTATATCCTACCGTCAATGTGCAGGAGAACCGCGACTCTGCCAATGATCATTTCTTCTATTATCTCGGTGATATATCTGATGATTATGGGCTTCGTAAACTCACGTTCAACTATCAGATCACACGCGTAGACTCAGGCGCAGAGAATGTCTCCAAGACTGTCGATGTGCCTTTCAGCCCTGGTGCTGCTGCACGATTCAGCTATTACTGGAATATCAAGGACCTCGGCATCAGGCCGGGAGATAAGATGACTTACTACTTTGAGGTCTGGGACAATGACGGAGTGCATGGCAGCAAGTCGTCGAAGTCATCCCTCATGCGCTTTGATATGCCGACCATGAATGAGATCGACAAGCAGCTCACGGAGGACAATAAAGAAGTGCAGGACGAGCTGAAGCAGACCATGAAGGAGGCACGTGACCTTAAGAATAAGCTGCAGAACATGCAGGACAAGATGATGGACAAAAAGAACCTCAACTGGGAGGACAAGAAAAACATGACAGATATGCTCCAGCAGCAGAAAGACCTGCAGCAACAGCTGGAGTCACTCAAGGATAAGTTCAGTCGCAATAATGAAAAACAAAATGAATTTAAGGAGCAGAGTGAAAGCATAAAAGAGAAGGAAAAGCAACTCGACGACCTAATGGCAGCTACTATGAATGACGAGATGAAAAAGCTGTTTGAGAAGCTCGAGAAAATGATGGATGAGCTCAATAAAAAAGATGCCATCGAGAAGATGCAGGACATGAAGGCCGATAATGAAAAGGTAGAGAAAGAACTCGATCGTATGCTGGAACTCTTTAAGAAACTGGAATTCGAACAAAAACTCGATGAGGAAATAACCAAGCTCGATAAACTCGCCGAGAAGCAAGAGCAGCTGGCCAAAGAAACTGCTGATAAAAAGAAAGACAATAAGCCGGGAGACAAAAATAAAGACGATAAAAACGGAAAAGACAACAAGGATAAAAAAGATAGTAAAGACGCAAAGGACAATAAAGGTCAAACTGCCAATAAAGCTGATGCCAAGGACAGCAAGGATGCCAAAGACTTAAAAGACGGCAAGGATAATAAAGACAATAAGGACAGCAAAGACGAAAAAACGGCTCAGGACCCGAAAGACAAGCAGGATAAACTGAACGAAGAAACAAAAGATGCACAAAAACAGCTCGACGATCTCAAGAAGAATGAGGAAGCAAAGAAGAACGAGGATATGAAAGACGCCCAGAAGAGCATGGACGAGGCACAGGAAGAACAGAAGGATGCACAGGAAAGCCTTTCGCAAAGCCAGAATCAGAAAGCATCTAAAAATCAAAAGTCTGCATCAAAGGATATGAAGAGTGCCTCCAAGAGCCTGTCTAAGATGAAATCGGATATGGAGGCAGAAGCCAGTTCTGAAGATATGGCTTCGCTTCGCCAGTTGCTGAAAAACCTACTGTCATTGTCATTCGATGAAGAGAAACTGATGGACCAGTTTAAGACCATCAACATCAATACGCCGAAATATGTCGACCTGATGAAAGAGCAAGAGCGTATCCGCGAAAACTCCGCCATGGTAGAGGATAGCCTCTACGCACTCGGCAAGAGGGTTTTTCAGATACAGTCTTTTGTGACCAAGCAGATGACCGACATCAATAAATACCTCGCCAAATCGATCTCGGAGCTCGAAGACCGCAATACCTTTAAGGCGGCCGGAGACCAGCAATATGTGATGACCGGCTACAATAATCTCGCACTGATGCTCAGTGAGACACAGCAGCAGATGCAACAGCAGCAGGCCGAAAGTGAATCTAAGAGCCAACCGTCCCTGGGCCCTCCTAAGATGGCATGCAAGAAACCCGGTGGCGGTATGCCAAAGCTCTCTCAAATGCAAAAACAACTGAATGACAAGATCAGTCAGATGGGGGAAATGCTCAAGAAGCAGGGAGAAAAACCCGGTCAGGGCTCGCCAAAGAATGGCATGAGCAAGGAATTTGCACAGATGGCGGCACAGCAGGCACAGATGCGGAAACAGCTCGAAGAGATCAATGCCACACAGAACAAAGATGGAAAAAATGGTATGGGTGATCTCGGGCAGGCTATCAAGCAGATGGAGCAAAATGAAACAGATTTGGTCAATAAACGTATTACCTCTGAAATGTTACGCCGCCAGCAGGAGATACTGACCCGACTGCTGGAAGCCGACAAAGCCGAAAAAGAAAGAGGAGAAAAACCCGAGAGGGAATCCACCACAGGTAAGGACGCAGAGCGCAAAATGCCGCCCTCTCTCGAAGCATACCTAAAGCAAAAGCAGGCCGAGGTCGACTGGTACAAAACTGTACCGCCGTCATTAAAACCCTATTATAAAAGTCTTGCCGAGAAGTATTTCAAAAGCATAGCCGCTGTGAATTGACAATTTATGCCAAATCATGACGTTCAAATAATTAGTTTGTTAAAAGGATAAGCAATTTTATATTTGTATCAATAATCACTAAGTGGAAACTCTGACAATCACATCCGACCCTCATAATATAGCACAGGTAGAGGCGTATATCGAAGACATCCGTGCCAAGTTCAATATAGCAGATGATGCCTATGGCAATATCCTCATCTCGCTCACTGAAGCGGCTAATAATGCTATAATACATGGCAATGGCTCCGACCCTTCAAAGACAGTCACGATCACTGCTGCGCTGGATCCGAGAGGCAAAGCCCTCAACTTTACCATCACAGATCAGGGCAAAGGGTTCGATCATAATAACCTTCCTGACCCCACAGCACCGGAGAATATAGACCAGCCTTGCGGCCGTGGTGTATTTCTCATGATGCAGCTGGCGGATATGGTCGTGTTTTCCAATCATGGGTCTACTGTAGAGATGCAATTCCGCATCTGAACCCATGGCGGTATCCTTCACCAATGCGGATGTCAACTTCAAGCTGCCGTCTAAAACTGCTCTAAGAAAATTTATAACCACATCTTTCGAAACCGAAGCCCGAAAGAAACTTAGCGTTAGCTATATCTTCTGCTCAGATGAATACCTGCTGCGCATCAATCAGGACTTTCTTAAACACGATTACTACACCGATATCATTACCTTTCCGCTATCGGAAACCAGTAAAAAAGTAGAAGCAGAAATATACATCAGCATTGATAGGGTGAAAGAAAACGCCTTGAAGCTTAAAGTCCCATTCGAGCAGGAGCTATATAGAGTTATATTTCACGGTGTCCTTCATCTCATCGGATATAAAGACAAAACTGCATCTCAAAAGGAAGCTATGCGCATAGCAGAAGAGAAATGGATAAAGGTGTTTGAGAAACTTAATTAATTCTCGGAGTGGTATATCTTAACACCCTCCCAAAAGCAGCCCATACATTTATACCGCCTGATAGGAACTATGACACCAATGATTTTGTCAATAGTTGTTCTATTGATTCTCTCCAAGTCTCTCTTGCATTTGGGACAGGTATATTCTACCTTTTCCCTGATCTGGGGTTTAGCCTGGGCCATGTAGTGGATGATTAGGAATTAAAAGTAAACAAATTTCTCGTTGATAAACAACCTTTTGTGTTAAAAGTTTATTACTTGATACGCAAAGTTTCACCTACCGATGAGATAAGTAGGTTCGCTGAAATCTTAGAATTGCTATTTAAGCTCACCAGCATTCTCTCCGGCTCACCCATAGGCTCGTCTGCCAGATCGTAGGTGCCATAGTGCATGGGTATGAAGTTCGCAGCCTTCAGATCGTGTATGATCTGCACTGCCTCAATGGGATTCGTATGCACGTCATGCATCATATAATCCGGAGTATAGGCTCCCACGCCTATCATTGCTACGTCGATGGATGGGAAAAGTGTCGCGATCTGTTTCGGATAATCGCAGTAGCCCGAGTCTCCTCCAAAGAAAATATGATTTTTATCAGTTTTTATCATCATACTGCCCCAGAGGGTCTCATTTGTGTCCCAGGGGTAGCGATTGCTCCAGTGCTGAGATGGGAGATAATAGATCTTTAAGCCTCCTTTTAGCCCTGCATACTGCTGATACCATCCTGCCTCCTGATACTTCAGTCCTGGCAGCCATCCTGCTACCAGCTTTCCAATATTTAGCCCTGTCAGCAGTTCAAATTTATTATTGTCATATAGTTCCTTCAGGCTGCGACTGTCACAGTGGTCGCGGTGCCCGTGAGAGAGCAGCACGTAGTCTATGTTTTTGAAATCAGCTACATCGCAGGGCATCTCGCTATATCGTTTCACCACGCCTGAGAGATTATAAAACACAGGATCAGTGATGATCTGTACGCCATTCGCCCGTATGAAAAAACTCGCATGGCCGAGCCATACGATGCAATCATCTTTCGAGTTTAGAAAAGCTTTGTCTTTCACTGTGGTCAGTCGCCATGTATCTGCTTTCTTTTCTTTGGCCCTCGGTTTGGGCGAGGTTTGCCATTTCCACACTTTGGCGAATGAGCCGCTCCATGCTTTATTGGGATCAAAAAATCGTTTGCCTGTATGAGGATTGCCTTTCCACCCGTCGAGGATGATGTCGAGCTTGTCGTTTTTGAGATACTGTATGTCGGCCATTGAGATGTTATAAGTTGTAAGTTATAAGTTTTAGGTTTGTAAGACGATTAACTTGAGCGTATAATTTAAAAAAAGCTTTTTTCATCAACTTATTACTTATAACCTAAAACCTACAACCCTTTTATGGCTGATCTCAAAGTTTTATCCTACAATGTCAACGGCGTACGCTCTGCTATCAAAAAAGGCCTGCTGGACTGGCTCAAAGGAATGGATGCCGATGTGGTATGCCTGCAGGAACTCAAAGCCGATGATGGGGCTTTTGATACAGCTGCATTTCAAACAATTGGCTATCACTCATTCACTTTCCCGGCGGAGAAAAAGGGCTACAGCGGCGTAGCCATACTCAGTAAAGTTAAGCCCGATAAGGTAGTAAAAGGCTGCGGTATTAAAGAATACGACGATGAGGGCCGCATCATTCGCATAGACATCGGCGACCTGAGCATCATAAGCATATATATCCCCAGCGGTACGACAGGAGAGCTGCGGCAGGCCGTCAAGATGAAATACCTCGATGATATCTATACCTACATTCATAAACTTGAAAAAGAAAGGCCCAAACTGCTGGTCTGCGGCGACTATAATATCTGTCATAAACCGATAGATATCCATAATCCTATCGCTAATAAAGACACATCAGGCTTCAAACCCGAAGAGCGCGCATGGATGGACAAATTTTTTGACTCAGGGTTCATAGATACGTTCCGTGTCTTTCATCCCGAGCCAGATCAATACTCCTGGTGGAGCCTCCGCGCCAATTCAAGAGCCAATAACAAAGGCTGGCGAATAGACTATATCTCTGCCACAAAGAATCTCCAAAAAAATCTGCTCGATGCGGCGATGTATCAGGAGGCGAAGCACTCCGACCACTGCCCGGTATATCTGAAGCTGAAGAAGTAGTTCTACTTATGCACTATGACTATCTCGACCCGTCGGTTCACATGAGCGGCTGCAGTATCGACCATGTCATGTAGCATCAGCGGCTGTCTATTGCTGAAACCCTGATATGTCATCCGCTCCGGGTCTATGCCATTATTCACGAGATAGTCATAGATATATTTCGCCCTGCCTATAGAGAGCTCCATGTCCGATGTGCAGCATACATGCCCATTCAGTTTGATCTCGAGCGTAGGGTTTTCGAGCATGATCTGTAGTAGTGCCTTTAAGGTCGGCAAACTTTCCTCCAGTAGGGTTGTTTCGTTGTTTACGAAGTTGAGGTTTTTCAGCACTAGTTGCTGCCCCACCTTCAGGTCTGCGATAGATGTATTAGCATCAAATTTCTTGACAGTTTCGGGCACATTTGGGGGATTGAAAGTGGTGCTTACGAGTATCTCTGCCCTGCGGTTTTTGGCCAGGCTTCTCCGGTCGCGGCCCGGGGCTGCGGGATTAGCCTCTGCGAAACCATTCCTGATCATGCTGTCGCCATTGACCCCGTGGCTGTATAGATAATCAAATACGCTGCCTGCACGGTGCATAGCGAGTGTGATATTGTCCGGGTGTGCGCCGGTGCTGTCGCAATAACCATTTATCGTAATGCGGTACCTTTTTAGTTTTTGGATCTGTGCTGCCAGTGAGTCGAGTGTTTTGATAGCCTTTGGCAGGAGGATGCTTTTGCCGGGATCGAAATACACGATTGCCTTGCTTTGCGCAGAAACAAAGTGTAAAGCGATAAAAAACAGAAAGCTGAGAAATGCTTTTCTCATGTTGGCGGTTTTATGTTTAACGCCTTATCAAGGAATATTATTTTGTATATGCAAAAATCATGATTTTTGCCAAACTATGAGAGAATAAAAAAGCTACGTACATTTACACTAAACAAGGTCTATGAAATATCTTCTTTTGTTTATTGTTTCATTTTATGGGAGCAAGGGGTTTTCACAACTTGATACCATACAATGTAGTGACCAATTTCCTTCATACATTAATGATGCAAAATATCTGGCCTTGCGCGTGATAGACTCGGCTAATAGTTCATATGTTGATTCAGTTATTATCCCTGCTTCTTATTACATCCCTATTTTGAGAGATTTAAATGCTATTGAGCAGTATGGCAGTTTTCGTGTCAATTCACAATACCCATACTTTAACACTATTGATTCAATTTTCGGCATATTAGATGTACATGCCCGTGCGGAGGCGCAGGCGTCGATCATAGCGGTGACTACCAATGGGAGCACGGGATGGGTAGAGAATATATTTAATGATAGTATTTATTCAGGCAATGATACTATTGATAATCTCGCTTATCAATATGGGCTCTACTATTCTTCACCTTATGTAGTGTATGATATGTATAATTTTAGTGTTAATGCCACATATCCGATCAATATGACACCTATAGTAAATACGATCTCGACCATGGCAGAAACTTATGCTACCTATGGTGAGCTGATAGGAGATGCGAGTGATATTTATTTGGTAGACTCAGGTTATGTCCGGCATTATACATTTAGGTATGGAGGTGGTGATTGCCCTTCAGGATGTGATATAAACTATTATTGGAAATTTTCTGTTTATTCTGATTGTATAGTACAGTTTGATACGAGTTATTATTCTGATTATACCCGTATTGGTGTTCAAAATATTAATGCCGGAAAACTGAATGTATATCCAAATCCAGCTTCAGAAAAAGTAACTGTTGAATTTGCCGATAATAAACATAATGGGACTTTGCTGAAACTATATGGTATAAGCGGATCGCTAATACAACAGATCAATATAAGTTCACCAAAAGTGGAATTGGACATTTCAGGGATCGCCCCAGGTATCTATGATATAGAATTAGCGTCTTCTGATCTAACCATTCACAGGAAACTGGTAGTGTATTAAAGAAAGTTCTTTTCCTGTATCTTAAATCACAAACGCTCCATTCCTGTATATCACCTCGCCATCGGCTATGATCTCACCTCCGGCTTTCATATCGGTGATCATGTCCCAGTGTACAGCTGATTCATTTTTGCCGCCGCATTGTTTGTAGGATTGGCCGACGGCCATGTGTATACTACCACCTATCTTTTCATCAAATAAAATATTGCGCGAAGTGCGTTGGATATTCATATTGGTACCTACTGCTACTTCGCCCCATCTGCGTGCACCCTCTACGGCGAAGACTTTGTCCAAAATATCCTGTCCTTTTTCTGCTGACCATTTTACGATCAGTCCATCCTTCACCTCGAGGCGCACGCCTTCGACGTCTTTGCCCATATAGATGGTCGGATAGCTGAAGTATGCCCAGCCATTCACGCTGTCCTCCACTGGGGCACTGAATACCTCACCGCTCGGCATATTAGCTCGGCCATCAGAGTTGATCCATTTGCGACCTTTCACAGAGAATGACATATCGATGTTCGGGCCTCTGTATTCTACTCTATCTGCCCTGTCGAGGCGGTCTACATAGGCTTGTTGTTTAGCTCTTACTTCGAGCCATTTGGCCACAGGGTCCTCATCATAGAGATAGCATGACTGATAGACGAAGTGCTCATACTCTGCGAGTGTCATCCGTGCATCGTCTGCACCCGCCTGTGTAGGATACTGGCAGAGCCCCCGGCGCATAGCACCGGAGCCGATGCGGTCAAAATATATTTTATTGAGCACTGCCTGAGACTGCTGATGGAGTTTGTATTTCTCTTCATCTACCGGTTCTTTTTCTCCATCGCCTCTGGTGAATGGTGCACGGATATTGAGATAGCAGTCGAACTGCTCAAATGCCAGCTTTTTTAATGGATTGGGTGCTGTGAGCTGATGCTCCTGTCCATATTCGAGCACCAGGTCTCCGAGGCCATTGAGCTCTATATTGAAGTATGGTATACCCCCCGCCAGATAAGTGGCTTTGGCAACTTCCAGCAGCAATGGTTCTGCCAGATAGGAGGCATTGATATATACCTGATTGCCTTTTTCCACAGCGAGGCAATAATTCACCAGCAGGTTCGCATATTTTTCTATCAAATTTGACATGTGTGCAATTTTACAAATCGAATATACAATAACTAATAAAGACGCTTATCAAATGAGATTTTGTATTTCATTATTCTGCCCATTCTGAAAATCCTTAAATTCTGGTAATGCTATTTCAAACAAATAAGAAAGAATCAAGTTACTCGGCCTGGTACAGGCGCTCAATAAACTTCTGGCCTTGTATCTGGTGCAGCGGAGGCTGGATCACTTTTGTGTCAGGTGATTTCCAAGAGCTGCATGTCAGGCTGAAGCTCGGTATCCGTACCCGAAATCGCGTAGGCACGATCTACGGCGGAAGCATCTACTCTTCTGTTGACCCTTACTTCATGCTTATGCTCATGCAGATATTGGGTAAAGACTATGTAGTGTGGGACAAAGGCGCTTCGGTCAAATTTATCCGACCTATCACCGACCCGGTCAAGTGCCGCTTCCTGATCAGCAATGAACTGGTAGAAACGGTAAAGGCTCAGATCGCAGCCAATGGACAATATGTGTTTGAGCTGCCCCTGCAATACGAAGATGACAATGGTAAGGTCTATGCCACCTTCATTAAAACAGTCTACACTGCCAGCAAGGAATACTATAAACAAAAGAAGGCGGCGACTAACCCCCAAACCCCCTAAAGGGAGCTTTAATGAAAGTTCCAAGGCTGTTAAAGCCCCCTTTAGGGGGTAGGAGTAAATTTGGCCTGAGCTGATTTGGAGATTTGCAATACTCTTGGAGATTCTGCTATATTTGTCCACCTTATTACTAATTTTTAACCCTATAATTAACCAATTATGGCTTACAAAGTTTCAAATAGAATGATCGCCCTGGCGCTGGCATGCCTCGTGATGTTGAGCTGTGGCAAGAAAGCCGGCAAAAATGAGGTTATTATCCATGAGCTATCAGATACGGATATGCTCAACCCGACCAACTACCAATCTGCTGATGCAGGCTATTACCTGGCCCAGATATTTCAGGGGCTTTGGAGTATCAATCCGACCAATCTGAAACTGGAGCCTCTCCTCGCCAAGGCGCTGCCTATCGAAGAATATGACTCTGCAGCAGACTTGCTGAAATATACCTGTGAAATAAGGGATGAGGCTAAATGGGACAATGGCACACCCATCACTGCAGCTGATGTGGTATTTAGCCTGAAAATGTTTAAGGCCCCGGTCATAAGCAATGAACCAAAACGTCCATACTATGAAATGATCAGTGATGTGATCACCTACCCGGAAAACCCTAAAAAATTGACCATCGTTTGCAATAAAAAATATATTCTGGCCAAATATGTCTGCGGAGATTTTTTTGTGATGCCGAGGTATATATATGATCCGAAAAACATGATGGAAAGTATCAGCATCAAGGATATCAATACTGACGCTGCCAAAGTAGCCGAAAACCCTACTATGAAGGCATTCGCGACAGAATATAACTCTGAGAAATACCAACGCGAAAAAGGCTATGTGGTGGGCTCAGGTCCATATGAATTTGATCAGTGGGTCACCGGCCAAAAAATAGTTCTGGTAAAAAAGAAGAACTGGTGGGGAGATAAGTTTATGGAGAATGAATATCTCTTCAAAGCGTATCCTGACAAGCTCATATATAAGGTGATCAAAGACCAGACTGCAGCGCTGACGGCACTCAAAGGCCAGCAGGTAGACGTCATGTATGGTATCAAAGCCAAAGATTTTGTAGAGCAACTGCAAACCTCGGACAAAGCCAAAGAAAACTACAACCTGAACACTCCATTGTCCATGGGCTTTTATTTTTTCGGCATGAACATGCACAACCCGAAATTTGAAGATGTCAGGGTCAGGCAGGCACTCGCACACCTAGTCGATGTGGAGAAAATAATCCATGTGATCGGATATGATCTCGGTCAGCGTGTCAACGGACCTATCAATCCATACAAGAAGGGTGCTTTCAATGATACTATCAAACCATATGACTACAATGTCGAGGAAGCTAAAAAGTTACTTGCAGATGCGGGCTGGAAAGATAGCAATGGCGATGGCACTATCGATAAAATGATAAATGGTAAACTCACTGAGTTTAATATCACATTCACTTACAATGCCGGCAATGACATGCGCCGTGATGCGGCACTGATATTCAAAGAAGCGGCTCGTCAGGTAGGTATCAATGTAGATGTAGTACCACAGGAGTGGTCTATGTATATCGCCAATCAGAAGAAGCATAATTTTGAAATGTTCTATGGTGGATGGATAGGCTCACCTATACCTGACGACCTCAAGCAGATATGGCATACCGAGTCAATCAATGGAGGAAGCAACTACGTATATTTCGGTAATCCGGAGACAGATAAACTGATAGATGAGATAAAGGGCGAACTCAATGAGGACAAACGCAACAATCTGTACCGCAAATTCCAGGAGATAATTCACGACCAAAGCCCTTATATTTTCCTCTATTCTCCCAAAGAAAGGATCGCTATTGCCAAGAAGTTTACTAAGGGCGCTGAGACATTCATCGTTCGTCCCGGATTCAATGAAGCTGCCTTTCAGCAATAACAACAATAGAGCAGCATAGAGAATGAAGCCAGTAGATGTCAAGGTAAGCAAGGAAACCGTCGACGGAAAAAAAGAAACCAATATCACAATTTCGTTTCCGCTTTTCGGATACGTGGTAAGAAGGATATTTATCTTTCTGCCTACCCTTTTTGCCATATCACTGATCACATTTATCCTGATCTCGGCAGCACCCGGTGACCCCGCCGAGACCATGCTGAATTTAAATAGCGGAGAAGGGCAGGTATCAAACAAATTGGCTACTGACAAATCATATCAGGACCTGCGTATCAAACTCGGATTGGATCTGCCTGTATTTTACTTCACTCCGGGCAGTCTGGCATCATGCGATACACTCAACCGTATAGCTAAAGCAGAGCAGCGGGAGACCCTGGAGCGGATGATATATAATTATGGTGACTGGAAGCAAATAGAGCGATACTATAGCAGCCTCTGCGCCTTTGATATTGCTGTGCTTAGTACAGCAAAAGATTCTGCCAGCGCAACTTCCCTTATTGAGCTTCGGAATAATGTAGGTAAACTATATCTGCAGACTGATGCAAAAAGCATTAATGACATATTGCTAAAGTGCAATATGCTTATCAAAAGCAGCCCGTCATTTGCCGGACTTAATACAAGTCTGAGTGCTGTTCAGGCCTCGATCGACCTTGTTACTACTCAGGCCACTACCTGGCGCAGATTTGTCCCTGTCATACATTGGAACGGTACACACAATCAGTATCACTTATGGCTATTCGGCAATGCTAAATGGCTTGGTACAGAGACCGATCCTACAAAGACCAAAGGATTTATCAGAGGTGATTTTGGTATCTCTTTCTTTTCAAAACGTCCCGTGAGTTCTGTGATATGGGACGGCCTATGGATCACCATGCTGATCAGTGTATTTATTATTCTGATCGAATATCTCATAGCTATTCCACTGGGTGTTTTCTCGGCTGTCAAAAAGGGTACAAGGTTTGACAGCGTCACCTCTACCACATTATTCATACTGTATTCACTGCCCACATTCTGGATAGGCACCATGGCGATCTTTTTTCTCTGCGGTGGTGATTACCTGAATATTTTTCCGGGTTTCGGACTCGGTGATACGACAATAAAAGATGACGGCTTTTTTATTCGTGCAGGTGATCTGGCATATCACCTGATATTGCCGCTGATAGTAGCATCTTATGGCGGACTTGCTTTTCTCTCCCGTCAGATGAGAGGCGGCATGCTGTCGGTACTGAGGCAGGATTTTATTCGTACTGCCTATGCCAAAGGTTTGGACAATAATACTGTAGTGTGGAGGCATGCTTTGAGAAATTCCCTGCTGCCTATCATTACCATATTTGCCAATGTATTTCCGGCGCTGATAGGTGGCTCTCTGATCCTTGAGTTTCTCTTTACCATACCGGGCCTGGGCCAGATCACATACAATGCCGTGATCCAAAAAGACTATCCAATGATATTGACCAATACTATGTTTGCAGCCATACTGACCCTTTTGGGGTATCTGATCGCCGATATATTATATGCTGTAGCCGACCCGAGGATCTCTTATTCATCAAACAAAAAATAATAGAATATCTAGCCAATGGCTGACAATAAAGAAAAAAAACCGGTTGACCAGCGCTATTGGGCGTATGTGAAAAGACAGTTTCTCAAAAAGAAAACTGCGGTTTATTCTTTGTACGTAGTGATATTTTTAACTCTCGTTGCTATTCTATCGCCTTTCCTGGCCAATGAGAAACCATTGATCTGCAAATACCAGGGAGAGACTTACTTTCCGGTATTGAAGGACCTCGCGGTCAGTATGGGTATCGGACAGTTCGCTCCACAGTTTCAGAATGTCAACTGGCATAAACTGAATTATGATTTTGTTGTATTTCCTCCGGTGCCCTATCTGCCGATGAATCAGGACAATGACAATATACATTCCAAAAGTCCGCTGGAGCACCAAAACGTGCCATCTCAACGCTGGCACCATTGGTTTGGCACTGATGAGTTGGGCCGTGATGTGCTGGCAGGAATGATACACGGCACACGGATAGCCATGAGCGTGGGTATCGTCTCCATGGCCATTGCATCATTTATCGGTATTATTTTAGGTGCCTTGGCGGGATTTCTGGGTGATGACAACTTTAAAATATCGCGTATCAGGCTTTGGTCAAATATAGTCTTGCTTTATCTGGCATTGTTTTATGCTTTTTCTGCACGCTCGTATACTATCACAGATGCACTCCACGAGTCTCTGGGCATGGGTGTATTGCAGTTATTTTTCAGCCTTATAGTGTTTGCCATAGTGATGATCGCGGGCAATTTTCTTATTGCCCCGCTCAAGAAGATATCCTTTCTGGGAGAGCAGGTCTATGTGCCTTTTGACATGATCATATCCAGAATGATAGAGATACTCAACTCTATTCCGACCCTGTTTTTGATCCTGCTGATCATCTCTATAGTCGGCAAGCCAAACCTCTATGTGATCATGGTCATCATCGGTCTCACAGGCTGGACCGGTATAGCTCGTTTCATCCGTGCCGAGCTGCTCAAGGTCCGCAGTCTGGAGTATATAGAGGCAGCACATTCTTTAGGCTATTCAAATTTCAGGACTTTGTTTAAACATGCCATTCCGAATGCGCTATCACCGGTACTTATCTCGATAGCGTTTGGTATTGCATCAGCTATTTTGACGGAGTCTACACTCTCGTTTCTCGGACTGGGACCTGCTGATACGGTGACCTGGGGACAGTTATTGTCATATGCCCGTCAGGTGCCTCAGGCATGGTGGCTGGCCATCTTTCCGGGTTTTGCCATCTTCATCACGGTCACGGTATTTAACCTCATAGGTGAAGGCCTGACAGATGCTCTCGACCCGCGCCTGAAGCAGTAAAACGGGTCAAAATCTGGCATCCGGTCATAGTCCTGGCCGTAGTATATCTTAATTGTATTTAATTTTCAAATTTTCAAATTGCCGAATTCTCAAATTCTCGGTTGTTTGTCATAGATTTGAACCATGCGTATAGGTATTTCCTTTATCATACTCTCGCTATATCTGTCTATGGGATTTGCTCAGACCGCAGATGTATCTGCCCCTACACGCATGAGCGGCAAACTGAACAAAGTACGAATAGTAGGCAAGAATCAGGATGGCTATGTAGTCCGTTTCTCTGGAGGCGAGGAGCTCATCCATATCTACGACAATGACCTGAAGTTAGCTTCTGCGCGCACCCTTGACTTCAAGAGTGGCGACGGCGATGTGCAGAATATCCTCCTTAATAAGAGTGGTGCCTCGATCTTTTATCTCCATGGGGAGAAAAAACAATCCGTGCTGCTAATGCAACCTGTCAACTCCAAATTCATCGAGATGAGCAGGGCCATCGCCATTGATACATTCAATGATAAGCGGGACCTCGTAGATGCCAATCTCCACTTCAAAGCATCGATCGACCAAAACTTTACCCTTTTTTACTATCCGGTATATGCAGACGACAGGATAAACTCTATGCAGATGACCTGTATAGACCGCTCCGGCACAGTGATCTACAAGACCTTTCTGCCGATAGGCCGTCCTGAAAAAGACATGGAATATGCCAAAAGCCTCGTGGACAATAATGGCAATGGCTATCTGATCTTTACGGCAGAAAAGGATGCCAAGGACAATAGCTATGGCGATCAATACTATGTGATGCGAATAGACAGGAGTAACGGAAAGCTCACAGACTACACGATCAAATGCGACAAAGAGATTTTCGGAGAACCGCAGTTTGAAGTGGATAATGTAAATGGCAATCTGATATTTTGTGGATTCTATGATGAGAAGGGCGATCCGGCTGATGCAGCAGCCAATGGTTTTTTCTATCTGCAGTATGATGCTGCGACCGGAGCGCTCAAGCACTCCGCCTATAATATATTTACACCGGCATTCATGACCTCGCTCACAGGCCGCGATGCAGGTAGCAAGTATAATAGGCTGTTTACTTTCAATATCCGCAAGATGCTGCTGCGCATAGATGGTGGTGCGATGTTTGTCGCAGAATCTGTCATCAAAGACAAAAAAGAAGTGATGGTATCCAATCCTTCGCCTTCGTTCAGGGGCTATATGTATGGCGGAGGCAATAACTATAACTCATACAAGACGGTCAATACCTATTCATACAATGACATCATCGCTTTCTCTATCAAGGCAGATGGCTCGCTGGACTGGAATACCATCATGCGCAAAAAGCAGCAGAGCGAAGATGATAATGGTTTCAATTCTTCGTTTGCCTTTATGAATGAGAAGGACAGGGTACACCTGCTGTATCTGGATGAGATCAGCACTTCCGGTTCTGCTAATGAATATAAACTGAGCAGTAAGGGTGTAGCTGACAGGGCATTGCTTTTTAGTCAGGAAGACAAAGACATTTTATTAATACCCAAATTGGCAAAACAGGTCGCCCCCAATGAAATAGTGATACCGAGTGTCAAGTCAGGGCAGTTCAGATTAGTGAGGGTGCAGTATTAAAAAATCTTATTATTAGAATATCATCTATGATCAGCCATTGGTATGGGCTTTCGGACAATTGTATTTCATTAATAATTATTCACTATTAATTATTAATTATACAAGCCATGCTGAATTTTTTCAAATCCAATAACCTTGCCGTTGTTTCTGCCAATGTGGTATTGATCATTCTGTATCGGCTGTTGTATTTTTTTCATCCCATTGATATATCTCATATTTACAGGCATGCTGAGCCCGCATCAAAATTTTTCATTCGCATCCTGCATATCGGCCCGCAGACATCTATCGTATGGCTACTGATAGGTGGAGCTGTATTATGCCTCATAGAGTCGCTGCTGATCAATAGGATCATCAATAGCTATCGTGTCACTACAAAAAAGAATTATCTCGGGGGGGTAATGTTTGTCATATTCACATCGCTGGTGCCCGAATGCATGGTACTAAGCCCGGCACTGGTGGCTGCATTGATCCTCATCTTATGTATTGACAAGATATTTGAACTCGCGAAACCCGAAAAGCTATATGGCCATATTTTTGATCTCGGTTTCCTCAGCGGACTGGCCATGCTGTTTTACTTTCCAGCCATTTACTTTTTGATATTTGTATCTATTGGTTTCTTTATGATGAAGTCTGTCACTTTTCGCGAGCGGGTCATGATCATTACGGGTTTTTTCTGTGTGCTGGCGGTAGTCTTTACGGTGTATTTCTGGTTTGATTCACTGCCCGAGATGGTGCTCGACATGGTCAATATCCAGTACCGCGTGCCATTTTCATTTGGCAAACTTACGGATTGGCAGATCGCAGACCTGATATGGATCCTGGCGATCACCCTCTTTGTACTGGGCAATGTGCCACGCCTGCTATTCTCTACTGTGATCCAGACACGTAAATATGTGAGCATTTTGATAATAGGCGGCGGCCTCTCGCTGCTGTCGGTATTTATAGCCTTTAATTTTGACCTCAGCCATATGGTATTTCTGCTGACATCGCTGAGTATCCTCTATGCTTTTTATTTTGTGGAAACAAAAACAAATCTCTTCAACGAAATCTTATTTATAGTCTTAATTTTGTCGGCGTTAAGCTTTGAGTATTTGCCCTTCTTCGTTTAAGAAGATAAATGGGCTGACAGATCAAAACCTTTTAAAAAATATACAAATGAAATTTGGTGTTATTGTTTTTCCGGGTTCTAATTGCGACAGGGACATGATGCATGTACTCGGCAATGTAATGGACTGTGAAGTGAAATCTATTTTCCACAAGGAAACTTCTCTCGAAGGGTTTTCTACACGTGATTGCATCATCCTGCCGGGTGGTTTCAGCTACGGAGATTATCTGCGCACAGGCGCTATAGCGAGGTTCTCGCCGATCATGGATGCAGTGATCGAGTTCGCCAATAAGGGAGGCAAGGTATTTGGCATCTGCAATGGCTTTCAGATCCTCTGTGAGGCCGGGCTGCTACCGGGCGCACTGCTCCGCAATACGAACATGAAGTATGTCTGCAAAAATATTTACCTCAAGACAGAAACTAAAAACTCGCTGCTCACTCAGGGCATCGCACCGGGTACAGTGCTGAAAATACCTATAGCACATGGTGACGGCAGGTACTATGCCGACAAGGCTATACTAAAAAAACTCAATGATAAAGGCCAGGTACTATTCAGGTACTGCGATGCCAAAGGCAATGTAACAGAAGAAGCCAATCCAAACGGCTCTCTGGAGAATATAGCCGGGATCTGCAATGAAGGCCGCAATGTGTTTGGCATGATGCCACATCCTGAGCGTGCCTCAGAGGAAGATCTGGGCAATACAGACGGCAGGTTGATTTTTGACTCGCTGACCATCTCTGTGCTCCAGAGCGTATAAACTGTTGGCAGGTGATGGTTGTCTGGTGACAGGAATACAAGATTCATTTTCATACATCAATATCACAATATGAAGGCAGCCGTACTCGTCAGAAAAGGAGATCCGTCAAAAGCATTTGAGATCAGGGAGGTCCCGACCCCAAAGATCAAAGAAGGTGAAGTGCTCATCAAGGTCGAAGGCTTCGGGCTGAACTTCGCTGATGTCATGGCGCGTCAGGGGCTCTATGCGGATGCACCGCCTATGCCGAGTATTATCGGTTATGATGTTGTAGGTCGTATTACAGAGGTTGCACCAGACGTGAGTCATGTGAAGGTCGGTGATCGCGTTACTGCTATGACACGATTCGGAGGATATGCCGAGTATGTCGCCGCGATGGGCATGGGTACTGCAAAGATCACTGACAATATGCCTGTGGGTGAAGCCACTGCCCTTACCACACAATATTGCACTGCTTACTATGCTGCTGCTGAGGTCATCAATCTCTATGAAGGTGACCGCGTGCTCATTCACTCTGCCGCAGGTGGCGTCGGCACTGCGCTGATGCAATATGCCAGATATAAAAACTGCGAGATATTTGCTACAGCAGGCTCGGATGCTAAACTAAAACTGCTCACTGAGGCAGGAGCAAATCACGCGATAAACTATGTGACGAGTGATTTTGAAAAAGAGATACACCGTATCACCAATGGACAAGGTGTAGATGTGATATTCGATGCCGTAGGAGGCAGCTATGTCAAGAAAGGTTTCCGTGCACTGGCACCGGGAGGCAGGATAGTCTGCTATGGTGCTTCGGATATTTCAGACAAGAATATTTTTGGAAAGATCAGCACGCTGCTGGGCTTTGGTATTTACCATCCGCTTCAGTTCATGAATACCTCAAAGGCCCTCATCGGTCTCAATATGCTTCGCGTTGCCGACAATAAACCGGCATCATTGAAACGCTGTCTGGACAAAGTGGTCAGGCTATATGGAGAAGGTATTTTCAAGCCTCAGGTCGGCAAAGTATTTCCTGTGAGCCAGATAGGCGAAGCACATGCATTCCTTGAGAGCCGTCGATCTACCGGCAAGATCACTGTGACCTGGTAAATTTATTTCAACCCTCAAAGGGTTCTAAACCCCTTTGAGGGTTTTTATTTCATAAACAGACACCTTGCTTTTTATTCCTTTCACCTCGACGTCATAGGCGTATTTCTCCATGCTGTATCCCGTTTTGATCAGGCTATTAATGAATGGTTCTGCTATATATCTGTTAGGTTCGCTGAGGAGAATGAGTCCGCCGGGTTTGACCAGATGAGTAAATGCATTTTGCAAATGCTCGAACTGCGAACGCTCATACGCTACATCAGATGCCAATAATATATCAAAGCGCTCGTAGCCTTCTGCCTTTCGCCAGTCAAAAGTTTTGAAATCAATGTTTGTAATGTGATTTATCTCTGCATTTTTTCTCGCGAAGTCCACTGCATCCTGCAGGTAGTCAGTAGCAGTGACCTCTGCACTCAGAGACGCAGCCACCAAAGCAGGCAGTCCAAGCCCACCACCGATCTCGAGAACTGTTTTGCCTTCGACAAGCGATCTGTTTTTCACCAGATGAGTGGCCAGTCCCACAGCTGATGGCCACAGCTCAGCCCAATATGGTATGCGTTCATCAGCCACATCTTCATGCTGGAGTCCTTTGGCTAACAGTCGTTCGTACAGCTCATCAAAATTGGTCACAGAGAGGACAGTGAAGGTTTGTCCGCCTATCAGTATCTCATGAGCTGTAGTTTTGAAATCCATGTAATAGATGGGCAAGAATTAATTAAGATATCTGCCTACTGCTTATCCAGCACCAGCCTGTAGTATAGCGACTGTCCGTCCACGGTGAGCTGTACGATATAGACACCGGATGCCGCCACAGTCATCGAGATCATCTCTTTGTTGGCTCCTGTGTGTAGTGTCACAGGCCTTGTCACTATAGATTGTCCGACCATGTCTATCACGGATATTTGGGCATCCTTCACAGTGATAGATGGAGCATTGATATCCATTGTAAAACTACTTTGCGCAGGGTTAGGGTAAATGTTGACACCTTCTATGAAGGACAACTGTGATATACCGGTATAGAGGCTATTGCTGAAGGTTATCGAATTGGCAGGACAGCCATCAGGGCAGTTGACCCTGCATAGTATGCTGTCAGCCTGGCCTGCAGGATAAGATACAATGGCCACCTGAGTGTGGATGCCCAGCGGCACTATATCTTGAAACCAGCTGAAATACGGATCGGGACAGTTGGCATAGCTGGCAGTGAAAGTATCTATCTGTATGCCTGAGATCACAGGCCCATGGCTGACAGTGATAGAGACCGTAGGACTGACAATAGGGCTGACCGTGAGTTGGAGCGTAAGCACACTATCGCAGCCACCCTCAGTGAGTAGGCTGTCCAGATATGTGCCCGCCTGTGAATAGGTATGTGTACCTATCGTCACGCTCTCACCCTGACAGATGGTTTCAGACATTGAACCGGTCTTTGGCGCACCTACCGTCAGGTTTAAGACGTGTATGCTGTCGCAATTTATGGTAGTAAATGTATCTCTGTAGATACCTGCCGTAGTATAGACATGTGTGCCCACGTGTACACTCTGCCCATCACAGATGCTGGCTGTCACAGAGTCATAGGCAGGCGTGGTAGCGGTGAGGGTCAATGTCACTATGCTATCGCATGACACGGATGAAATGGTGTCATAATAAATACCCGGCTGTGTGAGTGTTTGATTGCCAAACTGTATACTGTGGCCAATGCAGATCGTCTGCGAAACAGAGCCTTGCAGATAGCCTACGGTCAGGTTCAGGACATGAATGCTGTCACAATTTGCTGTTGCAAAAGTATCTCTGTATATACCTGTGGTGGTGTATGTATTTGTGCCGATGGTCACACTCTGGCCAGTGCAGATACTTTGCAATACTGAGTCATAGGCTGGTGCAGTGACCGATAATGTCAGGGCCGCTATACTGTCACATCCCGAAGTAGGAATAGTATCATAATATGTACCAGACTGTGTGAGTGTCAAAATGCCGAATGACAGGCTCTGCCCCTGACAGATAGTTTGTGCTATGAAACCAAGGTTATAGTTGCCTACTTGCAGGCTCAGCACATAGATACTATCACATCCCGCCGTGGCAAAGGTGTCTCTGTATATGCCCGCAGTAGTATAGGTATGAGTGCCGACAGTCACGCTCTGTCCGGAGCAGATGGTTTGGGAGACAGAATCATATGCAGGGGTGGTGACAAGTAGCGTCAAAGCAACGATACTGTCGCATCCTGATGTCGGGATAGTATCAAAATATATACCGCTGCCGGTGAGTGTTTCATTTCCGAAAAGCAAATTCTGTCCCTGACATATAGTAGCTGAAGCAAAGCCATATTTATATCCGCTGACCAATAGGCTTAATACATGTATACTGTCGCAATTGACCGTGGTAAAGGTGTCCCTGTATATGCCTGTGGAGGTATAAGTATGTGTGCCGACCGTTACGCTCTGGCCAGTGCAAATGCTCTGTGAGACGGAGTCATATGCGGGCCCCCTTACCGTCAGTGTCAGTGTCACTATACTATCACAACCTGAAGTGGTGAGGGTATCATAGTAGGCCCCGGATTGTGAGAGTGATATACCACCGAAAGAGTAACTCTGCCCTGTGCAGATAGTCTGCGATATGGCGCCATGCCTGAAGCCGCTGACCTGCAGGTTCAATATATGAAAGCTATCGCAGCCGGCCGTCACGAAAGTATCTCTGTATATACCTGTAGTGGTATAGGTATGTGTCCCGACTGTCACGCTCTGACCTGTGCAGATGCTTTGCGAGACAGAATCATATCCCGGAGCCTTGATCGTGAGTGTCAGTGTCACTATACTGTCGCATGGTGAAGCAGGAATGGTGTCATAATATATACCAGATTGAGAATGCGATATGCCGGCGAATAGATAGCTCTGTCCTAAGCACACACTGGCAGAAATACCGGAGCTGCCTGTACCCGAGAGTTTATATGTGGCATACAAGGTGTCCCGGCATCCATCGATGTTGACGATTTTGCTGATCGTATAAGTGCCGTAGTTTGATAATGTTATAGGATTGATATACAAAGAGCTACCGGTATATGTGCCCCCTGATGGCAGATGCCATGAATAAGTAGCATAAGGGGAACTAAGGCAGCTGATGGTGACGCTATTGCCTACGCAGGTAGTACCCGCAGTAATGATCGGCCCGAAAGTCACCGTATCCAGAGTAAATGTGTAGGTGCCTGCAAAACCACATGAGTCTGTGATACGTGCAGTATAAGCACCTGCCAGTGTCAGTGGAAAAATATTGGATGACTGGATAGCTGTCGTCTGGGGACCGCTTATGAGTTGATATTTATATGGAGCTACACCTGTGGCACTGTCAGGCAGTAATACGACATAGTCTAAACCATGACAGCTGATCTGTGTAGAAGAAGCAACCTGGGGAGTCTGATATGGTGGGATCACTACCGTATCCTTGATGACCTGACAGTATGGGTTTAGATTGACCGGGTTATCGTAAGTGGTCTGCAAATAGTCCAACAAGAGGATATAGGTGCCTGCCGAGAGGCTGCCCACTGTATCAAAAAGTGAATTAAGGGGGGTTATAGTGCTGCCATAGGTCAGATTAGCAATGGAGAAATTATCTTTGGATACAATGAATGTGTTTTCACCCGGACAGCCGGTTATATACGAGGCGTGAAAATGGTCACTATTCAAATTGGATGGTGTGATGGTGAAACTATCTATGATAGTGTTTCCACAGGAATCCGAAACGCTATAGTGATAAGTGCCTACAGCCAGATTTGTCAATTCAATAAAATATCCATTGGCGCTGCTTCCTACAGCCATATAGGTCTGAGGGTATATGATGGTATCATAATATATATAGTGGGGCTTTGAGCTGCCAATATGTGCAGGACCGGAAAGCAGATGGAAAGTCGGTATGGAATAAAAACTGTTTTGCCACAAGACCTCTACAGATGCAGTTGAATCCATACAGGATAATTGAATGATACTATTCGTAGTGGTACCCGGAGGGGCACTAGGCCATTGATAAGTAGCTGTATATGAATGTCCGCATCCGTCTGTAATCTTTATTATATATGATTGTCCTGCAGGCAAAGCAGCCGAAAAGCCAAATTCCGAAAAATGATTGACTAGGTCATTAGTGATAGTTGAGTCGAGCAGAGCGCCTGTAGAAACATTCCGGGCCACCACTGTGATTGGTTCCGGCATATATGTCGGGTTTACATTGCTTTGACCCAAGCCGGCTGCCACAAAAAACTCACCTATGTACATCACATGACAGGAATCAGTGATAGAAGAATAAGCCGCATTTATATTGAATGCAGCTACGGTATTGGCCCCGTATACACTACGCCCGCATGCATCTGTGATGGTAAAGCTAATGGAATCGCCATAGCTTACACCGCCCACATTTTCAAATATCTTGGCAGTCGAAGCAGTATAAGCGATATCAGTGACTATGTGCTGATAAGCACCATTGTGTGTCTGTATCTTGATAGTATAAGGCGCGGCAAAAACAGTGCTATAAATGAGTAGCACGATTTCGATGCTGACAGAGTCACAAGTATAAATCCGATTAGTGACCCCGGCGACCACAAAAGAATCATTGGGCACGGTCAACGTGATAGGATAGGTGGCAAAATTCTGGCAGGAGTCATATTCCCGAAGGCTATAATTCCCCGCAGGGAGATTATAGAAGCTGTCAGATGCTTGTGTAGTGGTTATATTGGTTGTCAAATTAGTAAGTGCCCAGGTAAAGGGGGATGTACCGGCATTTTGAGGATTGCCGACTATGATACCGGTAGCAGTGCCAAGACATAAAGGATTTAAATGGGTTGGTGTAAAATTAGGAGAAGTGTAACTGCCGCGCACAGTGTCAGCGACCCGCGCAGTGTCATGTGCAGCATCTGTCACCAGCAGTTGATATGCGCCTGAGGGTAAATTGACAAACTGGCCGCTGCTTTGATTCGGGCTAGTATAGGGCCCGCTGATGATGGCATACAGCAAAGCGCCACCGGTAGTGTGTGCATATATGGTGATGGTGCCATTGTCCGCGCAAGTGCTGGAGGTAGTGTGTGTCGAATCAATGGTAATGCCGGCATACCCTATGGTAGTGAAGCAGAGAAAAATGAACAGGAAAAAAAACGGCCGAAAGATCATCGAACTTATTTTCACACTTAAGACTTTAGTCTAATAATTAATTCTAAATATTAAGCAATATACATTTTTGTTTGCTTATCGCATGGAGATATCGGAAGAGGAAATAACAAAAAATGGACCGGGCTTATCCGAAGTATGTGATTTTCATCGTATCAGCGTCAGGTTTCCGCTTTGCTTCACGATATTTCCGGAAGATAGTTTAACCTGTATGTAGTAGATATATACTCCTATAGGTTGTTTGACATTTCTATATGTTCCATCCCAGCCTACTATACCAGTGATCTCATTGTCGTATACCTTCTGCCCCCAGCGGTCATATATCTGGAATGACAACACATCAAGCGGCCCGTTTTTGATGACAGGCCGGTATATATCATTATTGCCATCTCCGTTTGGAGAGAATGCGGTAGGCATGAGAAAGTCAGGCTCATCATTGCCCACTACGGTCACCTGTATCTGCGCGGAGACGATACAGTGGTACTGATCTTCGGCAGTCACATAGTAGGTCGTATCCTGTCTTGGCGAGACAGTTGGATTAGGTGAGGTTATACTTGAAATATCATAGTTAGGCGACCAGATGATATTCTGATAGTCACCTGATGGAGTGATCGTGAGTTGTGTGCTTTCCCCTGCTATGATAGGAAGCTGAGATGAGGAGATGACTATAACGGAAGGTTCATACAAATGTATCGAGTCCACCGCTATGATACTGTCCAGCCCGCACGCAGACTGTATAGTATCCCTGAGAAGTGTGTCAGAAGTATAGCTGATCCCTCCGACAGTAGCAGTATAGCAGCTGTCTATATGCTGACTGGTATACTGCGGAGTGATGACACGGAGGTTTGTGTTGATGATCACGCTGTCACAGCCACCGAGCGCTGTATGCAGTGTGTCTGAGTAGGTGCCCGGGGCGCTGTGTGCCTGTCCGCCTACGTTATAAGATTGCCCAAAGTAGATACAGGCGGCACTATTGATCACCGTATCTCCGGGAGGAGTGATGTGAATATTCACAGACAGATATATACTGTCGCATCCCAGTATACTGGAGAATGTATCGATCACTGTAGCATCAGATGTATATAGCTGTGACTGGTACATTAGTGCGCATATTCCATTTGTATCCTGAGTTTGTGGTATAGGAGATATGACAGTCAGGTGCGTAGTAATAACTGTGTCGCAACCTGCAGATGCAGATACGGTATCTATATATGTACCACTGGTAGAATAAGTATTTGAGCCCACTGATACACTCTGTCCGGGGCATATATTTGCGGAGAAAGAACTAGTGATATAAGGGGATACTTTTAGGTCCAATACATATATACTGTCACAACCTGCAGTGGGGATGGTATCTCTGAATATTCCTGATGAGGTGTAAATATTGGCACCTACAGCCACACTATTTCCTGCGCATATGGTCTGTGTCACCGAGTCGTATAATGGCCCTCTGATGCTTAGCGTCAATGTAACGATACTATCGCAACCTGTCGTAGGGATCGTATCGTAATAAACCCCTGCCTGAGACAATGTACTGCTTCCAAACACCAAAGTCTGTCCGGGGCATATCATGGTCGACACAGAGCCTGTGCTGTATGGAGTGACTGTCAGATTGAGCACATGTATGCTGTCACATCCGGCTGTCGCGATGGTGTCATAATATAAACCTGTAGATGTATAGTTGTGCATGCCCACGGAGGCGCTTTGACCGGCACAGATAGTTTGAGATACCGAATCATATACCGGCCCTCTGATGCTCAATGTCAATGTCACGATGCTATCGCAACCTATAGTAGGTATAGTGTCATAGTAAACTCCTGCCTGAGACAGTGTGTTGCCTCCAAACGCTAAAGTTTGCCCGGGGCAGATCACTGTCGAGACAGAACCGGTCAAATAAGGGGTAACCTGCAGATTGAGCACATGTATGCTATCACAGCCGCCCGTTGCGATAGTGTCATAATATAGGCCTGAAACAGTGTAGTTGTGAATGTCCACGGAGACACTTTGTCCGGCACAGATGGTTTGAGATACAGAGTCGTAAAGTGGCCCACGGATGCTCAGTGTCAGTGTCACGATGCTGTCACAACCTGTAGTTGGAATCGTATCGTAATAAACTCCTGCCAGTGTGAGTAATGTGCCTCCGAATAAATAATTCTGTCCCGGACAAAGGACCTGTGAAACAGAACCCTGACCATATGGAGTGACAGTGAGATTGAGCACATGAATACTATCACAGCCACCTGTGGCAATAGTATCATAATAGATCCCTGTAGAGGTGTAGGTATGAGTGCCGGCTGATGCACTGCTGCCCTGACAGATAGTTTGTGA